>Ga0302315_10000134_pt1 | contig 90438 bp, 84 predicted proteins | sample III_Palsa_N3_1_FD_200532 | JGI IMG/M metagenome (GOLD analysis project Ga0302315, IMG submission 200532) | Peat permafrost microbial communities from Stordalen Mire near Abisko, Sweden - III_Palsa_N3_1 | ecosystem: Environmental > Terrestrial > Soil > Palsa > Peat permafrost | place: Sweden...
CTTACTGTTGACATATTTTTCTACTCTCTGGATAAAATAACTTTGCAGTTCGTCTGCATTTTTCAATTTCAAATTTTTCATCAATTGCTTACAATATGGAGATTCATTCCAATAATCTTTTTCTGCTTCGTCGCCGCCGATATGAATATATTTTGAAGGGAACAATTTAATCACTTCATCCAACACATTTTCGATAAAGTGAAAGGTATATTCCGTAGGCGCATAAATATCTTTGTAAACACCCCAAGATTGTTGCACTTGCTTACCTGTTCTCGTACCTGCCCAATATTTTGCCTGAATCTCTGTAGAAGAATCGGGGAAACAACTTAGTTGCGGATAAGCCGCAATCGCTGCGGATGAATGCCCCGGCATTTCAATTTCCGGAAGGACAGTTATATATCTGTCTGCTGCATATTTTACAACCTCTTTGATTTCTTTTTGAGTATAAAAACCATCGGTTTTTTTATAAGTATTTCCTGTACCCGGATGGTTACCAATGATCGTACCATTGCGCCATGCGCCAACTTCTGTAAGGCGCGGATATTTCTTTATTTCAATACGCCAACCTTGATCTTCTGTTAAGTGCCAATGGAAAGAATTGAATTTGTGCAGGGCGAGATAATCAATGAATTTTTTTACAAAATCTACAGGCATAAAATTACGACCACAGTCCAACATCATTCCTCTGTAAGTCATGTGTGGGGCATCTTTTATGACAACGCCGGGAATGGTCAATGTGGAAGAAGGTGTTGTTGGAAGCAATTGAATTAATGTTTGCATGCCATAAAAAAGACCCTCTTCATTACCAGAAGAGATCACAATAGAGTCTTTTGCAACATCCAAAGTATAACTGCCAATTGTGGCGCCGTTCGAAGTTAAACGAAAAGCGATATAATTTTTTTGTGCAGTATTTCTTTGCAAAGAAAGAGGATAATATTTTTTCAAATAGTCATTCAAATAAGCAATCGTTTTTTGAGCTTTTACAGGATCGTTTGCAACAATATTTGTTTTAGATGTAATAACAAAAGCTTCTTGCGTAGGTATTACACTTTCCGGTTCCGGAATAATACGAATGTTTTGAGAGAATGCGAACCCGCCAAATGTAACAAGCAACATACTAAGCAATAATCTTTTCATTGATGAATAATTTAAAAAATTATTATTTGAGCCTGAAAAGTAAAAATTGTTCTTCGTAAAACATCTGTACCGAAGGATCGCTTTCGAATGATTTGCCTGAGAAAAGTCATTTCTTTCAATTTAAATATTTGTAAACAAATATATTCTTTAACAAAAGAAATGAATGTGCAAAAATGATCAATTTCTAAAAGAGTAAGGCTGTAAAGCCCGGCTTCGCTGTTAAGAAGAACATAAGATCCACCAACTTATGTCAGAAGAAAAAATCATCCAGCACACTAAAAAAGCGATACATATCGCCACCAGCAAAGGACAAACCTGGCAGAGTAAGTTAAAAGGACTTGCTGAGGAAGTTGGCATCATCATATTTGCGGTGAGCATTACACCGGCCCTTCATAACTGGAACGACCAAAGGAACGAGCATAAAATGGCACGGGAATTTTTGGCAGGCACCAGCAGCGATTTAAAGGCCGATGCCGGTAAACTTGACAAGGCCATAACCGGTTTAACTCAAACAGCCGGTTATTATGATACAGTTTGGCAGCAGATCATCAGCCATAAGGTTAATGCCGCTTATGTTGATGATAATAGTTTCGAACTCATAAACACTGTATATTTCAGTTTTGATAACGGGCGTTTTGAAAGCTTCAAATCTTCCGGTTATTTAAGGCTGATCGAAAACAAATCGCTCTTAAACCATATTACCAACCTTTTTACCAGCATTATCCCTTTCCAGGTAAACGCTGACGATGAGATCTATAGGGAAAGGCGGGCTGATTATAATACCTATATCGGTGTAAAAGCGCCTGTCGACTCCAATAAGGTAGCCCATGTTTCACAAATATTAAATGACCCGGCTGTAAGGCACCAAATTGTGTATTACGGAAATTATTTGCACGAACGCATACGGGATAAGCAGGAACTGGCCTCACAAATGAGAAAATTGGCTGCTGAAATTGATAGGGAGCTTGGTCAATAGTTTGGTATAGGATCTCTTGACAGAGCAATAGCTACTACACATTTAAAAATAACAGCATATTTTATTTAAATAATTTGGAATAAACGTTATTAATACCTTACTTTGAAATCCAAAGTACTTTATAATGAAAGATAAAGACATATACGACGATATCAGTTCCATCAAAACTATGATGGAGCGCTCAACCCGGTTTATATCGCTTAGCGGCTTATCGGGTATACTGGCAGGTGTTTATGCGTTAATAGGCGCAGGCATAGCCGTTGGATTACTATATACGAGTTGCAGTTCTGGGAACATTGAAATTAAATTGTTTTTTATCGCTTTAGCAGTACTTATACTATCAATAAGTACTGGCATTTGGCTAACCATTCGCAAAGCCCGCCGCAGGGGCCAAGCCGTATGGAACCAAAGCAGCAGGGCTTTATTAAAAGCTGGTTTATTGCCACTGTTAACAGGCGGATGTTTTATATTGATATTGTTATCCAGAAGCCATTATGGTATTATTGCACCCGCCTGCCTTGTTTTTTATGGTTTGGCATTGGCCGCAGCAAGCCAGTACACCTATGGCGATGTTAAATGGCTTGGCATATGCGAAATAATATTAGGCCTGCTGGCCTTATTGCTGCCGGGTTACGGCTTGTTATTTTGGGCCCTTGGTTTTGGCGTGCTGCATATACTGTATGGCAGCATCATGTATTTTAAATATGACCGTGAAAATAGCGTTGGTTAATTTTGATAAGGCTTTTGAGAACCGCATACGCCTGCAAATTATGAGCGTACTGGTTGCTAATGAGAGTTATGATTTTAACTCGCTAAAGGAATTGCTTGCCGTAACCGATGGTAACCTGGCATCACATTTAAAGGCGTTAGAGAAGGAAGAATATATTACGGTGATCAAATCATTTTTAGGCCGTAAGCCCAATACCCGTTACAAGGCATCGGCCAAAGGCATAGCTGCATTTAAAAAGCATTTGGAGGCGCTTGAAAATTTAATTAAACAGCAAAAAGGCTGATATTTTTTTTGAATATATACTTTGAAATACAAAGTACTTTTAAATAAATAAACTATGATAAATGAAACAGAAAAACCCGCAGGGTTTATGGTTTGGCTCAAGGAGTCGGTAACCGTTAAATTATTTTTTATTGGGGTATTGATCCTCGTATTGCTTATCCCCTCATCAATGGTAAATAACGTTATTGATGAGCGCGCCGACAGGCAGCAGGAAGTAATTAAGGATATATCCTACAACTTTTCGGGCAGCCAGTTAATTAAAGGCCCTGTTTTGGTGATCCCTTACAAGGCACAGGTAAAAGATGTTGAGGCCGGTAAGGAAATAATGAAGGATGTGATACAAAACCTTTATGTATTACCTGACGATCTTACCATTAAAGCCACGCTTAATTCAGAGATAATGCATCGTGGCATTTTTGATGCGGTGGTGTATAAAACCGTAGTAAAGGTTTCGGGCAACTTTACAAAAGCCGATCTGAATGCACTTGGATTAACAAGCGGACAGTTATTGCTGGATAAAGCTAAGATCACATTTAGCATATCCGACTTAAAGGGATTAAAAACCAACCCTGTTTTAACAATTGGCAACCAAACATTAATAGCTACGCCTACTTTTAATAACCAGGCATTGTTTACCGATGGGTTGCAGGTAGCTATAAATTTAACAGGTGTAAATGATGATAGCCTGCCCTTTAATTATACACTTGATTTAAACGGGAGCGACGAACTAAGCTTTTTACAGTTGGGTAAAACCACCGATGTTGAAGTTAACGGCAACTGGAACAGCCCAAGTTTTGATGGGCGCTTTTTACCCGACACCCGTAAAATAACCGATAACGGTTTTGATGCCCGCTGGCGCATGTTGTATTATAACCGGCCTTTCCCTCAGCAATGGACAGGTGAAGATACCCTGCTAAATAACGAGTCGAAACAGCAAAACGCAACTTTTGGTGTTAAGCTGCGCCTCCCGGTTGATGAGTACCAAAAAACTACGCGAACAAGTAAATATTCCATTTTAATTATCCTGCTCACATTTATATCCCTTTTCCTTACCGAACTCATCCGCAAGCAGAAGATACATTCATTCAACTATATATTAATTGGCGCGGCCATGATCATATACTATATCCTGTTATTGTCGTTTTCTGAACAAATAGGGTTTAATGCCGCCTACCTCGTAGCCTCAATTGCAACGGTAGCGCTCATTACCACATTTATAGCATCACTGCTTAAAAATAAACTGGCGGCGCTTTTATTTGCCGTGATCCTGTCGGTGTTTTACACATTCATTTTCGTTATTATTCAATTGGAGGATTTTGCACTGATGATAGGCAGTATAGCATTGTTCCTCATCATAGCCGTACTTATGTATTTCTCGCGAAAAATCAACTGGGAAAGTTATTAATTATGCATCAAGATCATGAAATTAAAAATTAAAGAAAAATTAGCATCCCATATACATATATGCATCTGGATCATCATCTCGGGACTGGCATTAAGCGGCATAACTGCTTTTTCTATCGAAAACGAGCTTGGGTCGCTGTTGTACCATTCATCGGGGTATCCTCAATTATTGCACAATTGGCTTAATGCAGTTTATCATGCGGTAAAATATACCAATCAAACTTACCCATACCTAAGTTATGGCACCGATTGGCTGGCCTTTGCCCACCTGTTGCTGGCATTGCTTTTCATAGGCCCGCTTAAAGATCCGGTTAAAAATGTTTGGGTTATTGAATTTGGGATGATAGCGGCATTGGCTATTTTCCCGCTGGCATTTATTGCAGGCGGTGTGCGCGGCATACCGGTATTTTGGCGGTTGATCGATTGCTCATTTGGTATAGTGGCATTAATGGTGCTGTTGCCGTGCTATCGTATGGTTAATAAATTAATAAGGCTGGAGAACATTTAAAAAGAATCGGTCATGATCAAGTTCCAACTCAAATATTTAATTTTAACGGTTTTGTTGTTCATTATTGAGGTGGTCATCGGCACCTATGCTCATGATGCAATCATCCGGCCTTATGGCGGCGATTTTTTGGTGGTGATACTCATTTATTGCTCCGTAAAAAGTTTCCTGAGCTTTTCGGTTAAAGTTACAGCGATAGCTGTATTGATGTTTGCCTACGCGGTAGAAATATCACAATATTTCCATTTGATCAATCTCATCGGACTGCAAAATTCAAGGGCGGCATGCATCATTTTGGGTACTTCCTTTTCGTGGACAGATATGCTGATGTACACCCTGGGCATCATTTTAGTGCTTATGGTTGAAAGGATGGCAGATAACAGGAAACCTGCAAAAGAAAGGATAGCATAATGAAATATTTTGTAAATGAAAATTCTATAGTGCGGCAAATATGGGGCAGCGCCGATACCATTTTATTTATTTTTGCCGGGGCCGCGGCTGAGTTTGCCCTGAACAAAGCAGTGGATTGGTTGTACTTTACGGGCCGCCTGCCTGCCGATCCGCTCGGCAGGTTATTTTCAACCGTTGTGTATGCCCGCAAAATTATTTTTTCAGAACTGGACGAAGCTAACCGCACTATCGGGCAAATAACAGCCATCCATAAAGGAGTTGAAGTCAATCGTGGCGCGCAAATACCCGCCTGGGCCTATCGTGATGTATTATTTATGCTGATATATTATTCAATCAGCTCATACGAGGTATTACACCGGAAACTTACTGATGATGAAAAAGCGGAAGCATTTGATGTGTTTTACCGCGTTGGCATAGGCATGGGGCTTGATGGCTTACCCACTACTTATAACGATTGGCTAATAATGCACCGGGAACATTTGCAGCAGGATATTATCAACAGCCCGCTCACTGCCGATTTGTACAAGCAATACAAAAAGCACCTGGGCTTTATCCGTTATCAGCTTTTAAAACAGGTGCAGGTGCTTATCGTTCCAAAAAGGGTTAATGAATTACTATCGCTTGGCAAAACACGGTTCCTGGTACCCGTACTCCACCTATATAAACTAAGCCGGATAGCTAAGATGGATAATTTTTTGATAGAAGCTGTGCTGCCCAATGCGTATAAGCAGCAATTAAAAAGTTTAACTGTGTAGTCCTTATTGTAATTGCTTTTTATAATCCTTTTTCCAGTCAAGGTAACCTAATAAGGCTATACCCACATATATGGCATACATAACTGCGGTAAGATCAAGCCCTTTAAATATGTACACGCCAACATATACAATATCAACAAATATCCATATCAACCAGTTTTCCAATACTTTGCGCGCTAAAAACACCTGGGCTACCAGGCTGCACGCGGTACAAAAACTATCAACATAAGGGTATGATGCAGGTGTGTATTTTAACAGGGTGCCTAATATAAAAGTGAAAACTATAATGGCGATTATTGATAACATGACCTCCTTACGGGTAATTACCGCGACGGGTATTTTTGTTTCATCGCCTGATTTTTTGCTCCAGTAATACCAGCCATAAATGTTAGTGATCAAAAAATAAACCTGCAGGCCCATATCAGCATAAAGGTGTGAATCGAAAAAAATGAAGATGTAAATAACAACGCTAACAATAGCTATGGGCCAGTTCCATATATTATTTACAGCAGCCAGGTAAACGCATAGTAAGCCGGTTATTACACCACTTACTTCCAATAAGCTTTGCTGGCCCCACCATTGCTGCAGGGCATGTATAATTTGCATGGGGTAAATATAGTGATTAGAGGTTAGTGATTGGAGGTTAGAGATTAGTTGATTAGAAAAGCCATATAGTTTATACAAAGCAGAGGTATGTGCGATTCCCTCCCTTGGAAGGGAATCGCACGAGGCTTTTGCTTTTTATTTCTACCTACCAAATCTTCACCCGCTTATCCGGGTCAAGCCACATCTTATCACCTTTCTTAATGTGGAAGGCTTCGTAAAATTCGGGTACATCGCTAAAAGGCCCGTTAACACGTAAAAAGGCCGGCGAATGTACATCAGTAAGCAGTTGACTTGATAACGCTTCCTTACGCTCCTGCATTAGCCAGCCCAGGGCATAGCCTAAAAAGTAACGTTGTGCAGGTGTTAAGCCGTTAATGGTTTTACCACTTTTATATTCATCAGTTTTCTTAAATGCATCAAGGCCAATCACTATACCGCCTAAATCGGCAATGTTTTCGCCCTGGGTTGCTTTGCCGTTAACATGCAAACCTAAAACTTCGTAACCATTAAACTGGTTGATGAGCATTTGGGCGCGTTTTGTGAATTTTGCCGAATCCTGTGCCGACCACCATTCTTTTAGATTTCCTGCCGCGTCGTACTGGCGGCCCTGGTCGTCGAAACCATGCGTCATTTCGTGGCCAATGGTTGATGCGGCGGAGTAGCCGTAAATCACCGCATCGTCAATATCCTCATCCTTAATACCCGGAATGGTAAATATGGCTGCCGGTAACACGATCTCGTTATTCGACGGGTTATAATAAGCGTTATAAGTTTGCGGAGTGATGTCCCATTCGGTCCGGTCAACCGGCTTGTTCAGTTTACCGGCCTCAAACCGGTGCCAGTAATTATTGGCGCGCATTACATTAAGCGCATAAGGCCCGCGATCAATAGTTAAGGATGAAAAATCCTTCCATTTATCAGGAAAACCTACCTTCGGAATTACTTTCGATAACTTGTAATAGGCTTTTTGCTTGGTTTGTTCGCTCATCCAGTCCAGCTTTTCAATATGCTCTTTAAAAGTAGCCCGCATTATCTCAACCAGGTTTGCATAGCGCTGCTTTGTTTTCTCAGGGAAGTAATCCTTTACAAAGATCTGCCCGAGCACTTCGCCCATTAAACTATTTTCAACATCAATTACCCTTTTCCAGCGTGGTAACTGTTCTTTACTGCCATTCAACACTGTCCCGTTAAAGCGGAAATCCTCAACATCCAAAGGCTTATCCAAATAAGGGCTGTAAGTGCTGATCAGGTTTTTAAGCAGATAGTTTTTCCAATCGTCGATACTAAATGTTTTAAGCGCATTATTTAATGCCCTGAAATACTCGGGCTGCCCAACTATAACGGTATCTACATTTTGGTAATCCATCTTTTCAAATGCCGATTTCCAGTCGATGGCCGGTGCAAGTTTGCTAAGTTGCGCCACCGTCATTTTATTATAGTTATGATAAGGGTCGCGCAAATCCTCTAGTTTACGCGAACTATCTGCCAGCGATTTTTCAATAGCATAAGTTTGTTGCCCGGCGAATGCCGCGCCCACATCCGACTGGCCTAATAAAGTATAAAGCGTTATTAAATGTGTTTTCTGGTAGTCGGTGCGCACCGCTACGGTATGTGGATCGGTATTAAAATAAAAATCACGGTTTGGCAAGCCAATGCCCGACTGCCCAAGATACAGCATCATTTTGCTGCTATTTTTTGCATCCTGCCCAACACCAGCCCCTAATGGGTTGCCAACGCCTATGGTTTGAAAATGCGCAAAAACATCAACCACATCATTAATGGTTTTAATATGGGCTATCCTGTCCATTTCAGGCTTAAGCGGCGATAGCCACTGTTTTTTAATGGCAAGGGTATCCATACCCGAAAAATAAAAATCGCCTATCTTTTGGGTATTGGTGCCCTTTGCGGCATTGGCTTTAAGCGCGTCCTCGTTTATTTTTTTAAGCTGATCCCTTATTTCTTCATCAACCACGTTGCCAATACCCCATGCAGGGTAGGCTGCCGGTATCGGATTTTTTTTGAGCCAGCCGCCGTTAGCATAATTAAAAAAATCATCGCCGGGTTTTACGGTGGTATCCCTGTCGGTATAAATGGGGTCATTTGCTACACGGGTATCTGCATTATTTTTACAGGAATTTAATAATAACAGCCCCAGCGAGCCTATGGCTAATATTTTTATGATCGAAATGTTTCTCATCAGTTTAATTAATTGTACAAAAAAAAATACAGTAGTGTATTAAAAAATGGAATGTGTATAATTTTTTGACTTATGATAATAGTTGATAAATATATCCAAAATGAAATTAAGTGCCATGTAATTATACAGGCTCATAAAACTAAGTTGATTTTCAATGAGTTTATATAGCGATCAAACAATTTTTATAATACTTACGCTATTCTGTAAAATTATGGCTCTCCATTTGTATAGCAATCGTGGCCCTACATGGCTTATGAAAACATCATCTACCTATTAAAAATGAATTCTCAGACACCCAAGCTGAGTCTTTTTGTTCTTTGTTTTGGGTTTAATCAATAGTTTAAATTAATTAGGGGAAAGGGAGCTTCAAAAGAGCTCTCTTTTTTTTAGGTTTAATTTTTTACTATGCATGCATAATATTATTTTTGAGCGACTTAAATTTCGAACGATGCATTTTGAATTATCAGAAGAACAAATAATGATTCGCCAGGCGGCAAGGGATTTTGCGCAAACAGAACTTAAACCAGGTGTGATAGAGCGCGACGAGCATCAGAAATTTCCAACTGAACAGGTAAAAAAACTTGGAGAGCTTGGTTTTATGGGGCTTATGGTTTCGCCGGAATATGGTGGTAGTGGGATGGATGCTGTTTCGTACGTGCTGGCAATGGAGGAGCTGTCAAAGATAGATGCTTCCACATCAGTAGTTGTTTCTGTAAATAATTCATTGGTATGTTACGGGCTCGAAAAATATGGCAGCGAGGAGCAAAAGCAAAAATACCTGGTGCCTTTAGCCAAAGGCGAAAAAATAGGCGCTTTTTGCTTGTCGGAGCCGGAAGCCGGTTCAGATGCCACTTCACAGCGTACTACAGCCATTGATATGGGCGACCATTACCTGTTAAACGGCACCAAAAACTGGATAACTAACGGCAACACGGCATCAACCTATATTGTTATGGCGCAAACCGATGCCAGCAAAAGAAGCCACGGCATTAACGCGCTGATCGTTGAAAAAGGCATGGAAGGCTTTACCGTTGGCGCTAAGGAAAACAAGTTAGGCATACGCGGATCTGATACCCACTCGCTGATGTTTACTGATGTTAAAGTGCCAAAAGAAAACCGCATTGGCGCGGATGGCTTTGGTTTTACCTTTGCCATGACGACTTTAGAAGGCGGGCGCATTGGCATTGCTGCGCAGGCCTTAGGCATAGCCTCGGGCGCGTTTGAACTGGCCGTGCAATATTCAAAAGAGCGCAAGGCTTTCGGGAAAACTATATCCGATCTGCAATCTATCCAGTTTAAGCTGGCCGATATGGCTACTGAAATTGAAGCGGCGCGTTTATTATGCTTCAGGGCGGCATGGTTAAAAGATAATGGCCAGCCATACGGGCAGGCTAGCGCAATGGCAAAACTATTTGCATCAAAAGTCGCTATGGACACTACTATTGAGGCGGTGCAGATACATGGCGGTTATGGTTTTGTAAAAGAATATCATGTAGAGCGCCTGATGCGTGATGCCAAGATAACGCAGATCTACGAGGGGACTTCGGAAATTCAGAAGATTGTCATATCGCGCGGGGTGCTGAAATAGTAGCATTGCTTTTGTTTACATTTGAGCATAACGTATAGGCTCATGAAATATAAACTGCTCTTACTCCTGCTACTTTCCCTGCTTGTTAACATAGGCTTTGCACAAACAAAATTGCAAACCGGCATATGGCGCGGCGTATTAAAAACAGCCTCGGGCAATAACCTGCCTTTTAATTTTACGCTGACGGATACCGTCGGCACACCGCTGATAACCATTATGAATGGCGATGAACGGTTAAAAGTAACGGATGTAAAAGTTAACGGCGATTCTGTATTTATTCACATGCCTTTGTTCGATTCGGAGTTTAAATTGCGGGTTGAGGCTAATTACCTTGTTGGTAAATGGATAAAGCACTTAGGTGTTAAGGATGCTGTTATGGATTTTGTTGCACAACCGGGTGCAGCATGGCGGTTTTTTAAGTCGCCCTCAGCGCCTGCGTTTAACGTGTCGGGCCGGTGGACGGCTATATTTGGCGATGAAACTTCAAAAGACACCACCGTTGGCGAATTTAAACAAACAGGCTCCAAACTAACAGGCACATTTTTAACTACTACAGGTGATTACCGCTATCTTGAAGGCTCGGTAACGGGCGATAGCCTTTATATGTCGTGCTTTGATGGCGGGCATGCTTTTATATTTAAGGCTAAGATAAATTCGGATAATACCTTAACCGATGGTAAATTTTACGCGGGCTATTCAGGCTTGGATCACTGGTCGGCAATCAGAAATGAGAACGCTAAATTGCCCGATGCCTATTCACTTACCGTGTTAAAACCCGGCTATAAAAAAATAGATTTCACTTTCAGGGATATTAAGGGCAACAAAGTTTCGCTAAGCGACGAACGCTTCAAAAATAAGGTGGTTATTGTACAGATCTTAGGCTCGTGGTGCCCCAATTGTATGGACGAAACCAATTATTTTGTAAGTAGTTATTATCAAAAATATCATCCAAAAGGTGTAGAGATCATTGGCCTGGCCTATGAGCGTACCACGGATTTTGCCCAGTCGCAACGCACATTGCAGCAATTAAAGGATCATTTTAACATACCCTACACCCTGTTAATTACAGGCTATACCCCAAATCGCGGCGACCCCCAAAAAAGCCTGCCCATGCTGGCCGATTTTAAGGGCTTCCCAACTACCATCATTATTGATAAAAAGGGCGATGTGCGCAAAATTCACACAGGTTTCAGCGGCCCCGGCACAGGCGATTATTACACCCAATTTGTTGATGAGTTTCAAAAACTGACGGATGACCTGCTGGCAGAGTAGTGATGTGGTTAATGTATAGCCTCAACTCTTTTCTTCCCAAACCATGCACAAATGCAAAATGGTTTCAACAGCTTTTTGCATATCCTGTACGCTTACCCATTCCTGCTTGCCATGAAAAGCATGCTCTCCCGCAAAAATATTGGGGCAGGGCAGCCCCATAAATGATAACCGCGAGCCATCTGTGCCGCCACGTATACTGCATAATTTTGCATCCAATCCACTGCGCCTGATGGCTTCCATACCGTACTCCACAATTTGCGGATGTTGGTCGAGCATGGCTTTCATATTGCGGTATTGTGGTTTTATCTGTAATTCGTACGATGAGTTGGGATAATTCTTCAAAACATCTACTGCGATTTTACGGATCACATCCGCATGCTGCTGTAATTTCTCCTCTTCAAAATCGCGGACGATAAAATCAACACTGGCTTGTTCCACATGCCCTGCAATGCCTACCGGGTGTACAAAGCCCTGTTTAACTTCGGTGCCTTCGGGCGATAATTCAAACGGCAACGCTGCAACGATCTGCCCGGCAATTTTTATGGCGCTTTCCATTTTGTCTTTGGCAAAGCCGGGGTGTGCGCTAATACCGTTTATGGTTAGTTTCGCCCCATCGGCACTGAAGGTTTCGTTTTCCATGTGCCCGGCGCTTTCGCCATCAATGGTATAACCAGCATAGGCGCCCAATTTTTTAATATCAACCTTATCAACCCCGCGGCCTATTTCTTCATCGGGGGTAAATAATATGCGTATAGTGCCGTGCTTAATTTCGGGATGATTGATCAGCTGATAGCAGGCATCCATAATTTCGGCAACACCGGCTTTGTTATCGGCACCCAACAGTGTAGTTCCGCTGGCGGTGATAATATCATTAGCCAATTGGTTTTTCAGGTCGGGGTGTTCGCTCATCCGCAGCACCTGCGAAGCATCATCGGGCAAAACAAGGTCTTTGCCATCATAATTTTTATGAATAATAGGTTTTACACCTTCACCACTGCAATCGGGCGAAGTATCCATGTGCGAACACAGGCAAATTACAGGTACATCAGCCTTTGCCGTATTGGCCAGGATGGTAGCATACACGTAGCCAAATTCATCAAGGTGGGCATCGCTGATACCTATATCCTGCAATTCTTTAACCAATAAGCGCCCTAAATTTTTTTGCTTTTCGGTTGATGGGTAAGTAGCAGAATTAGGGTCGGACTGCGTATCGATAGTTACATAACGCAGGAAGCGTTGGGTAACGGTAAAATTTAATGTTTTAAAAAAATCCATATAATGTTATTATATTAGAACAAGTGTTATTTTTGGTGCGTATAAGAGCGGGTTGCATACAAAAGTTGCTAAAATTTGAATAATAACAGACTATTGAAAAGAAACTTTTTACTTTTTATTTTAATATTTTCCTCAATTATTGTAAAGGCACAGGGTGATTATAACTTTATGCCATCGGGAGTTGGTTTTGATGTTAGCACTATCCGCGGCTATACTAATGTTGCCAAGCAAAATAATACGCTGGCCGCCAGTGTGTTTTATTCTTATTATCCCAGCCCTTATACCCCAATTACCTTTGAATTGCAAAAGGGGCGTTTATGGGGTGGCAGCAGGGTTACAGACGAGTATGGGCGCGAGTATGAGAATAATTATTACAACTTTGGTGTTCATGCCGACCTGCAAATGGGCCAGGTGATAGATTATTCGCAGAATAATTTCATGAACGTTTTAAAGAATATTTATTTTGGCATAGGGGCAGGTTTTGTTGATGATGATATTCAAAACCAACGCACTAATCTTATCGCATCGGGGCAGTATGCTGTAGGCACTTACACTTTTCCGGGCAAGGATAAAAGTATCAACCCTGATGTAAATTTCAGGGTGGGCTATGAGTTTAAATTTTATAACGAATATGACGAGCCTTACTTAAGGCTGCATGTTGAATATACGCACCATGTTGTTTTTGGTGAAGGGCTTGATGGTTATAACGACCCGCCAAGCGTATTCAGGAACGACGTATCTGACCAGTACCGCCAAATAACCATTGGCATGATATATAATTTTGGTTTGATAAGGGCTTATACGAAACGGATACGGAACCTTTGGTATTAAATGAATATAGAGGAATTGCGTGATTATTGCCTGCAAAAACGCGGTGTGACCGAAGGATTTCCTTTTGGCGAGGATACGCTGGTTTTTAAAGTAGGCGAAAAGATATTTTTACTTACCGGCCTGCAGGAAGGTAACAGGTTCAACGCCAAATGCGACCCTGAATTAGCCGTTGAACTGCGCGAACGCTACAAAGAAGTAAAGCCCGGTTACCACATGAACAAGGCCCACTGGAACACCGTTTACATGGATGGCACCCTCACTAAAAAGCAGCTTTACGAAATGATAGACCACTCATACGAGCTAATAGTTAAAAGCCTGCCTAAAAAGCTACAGGCGGAAATTATGGCCGGCAGGGGCAAATGATATTGAGGCAAAATAGAAGGCGCAATGTAGCGTTAACAGCTCCATAAAAACTGATCGTGCACCGAAAACACATAGGCAGCATAATTTTTTTGCAAAAGCATTGCTTAATATCACAATGATTTTTTACATTTATTCTTTAATTGGGTATAAAGTCTAAATCAATGAAACCAAAATTCACCAATTATCTACCCGCTATAGTAGCACTGGCTTTATTAACAGTCTCCGCATGTAAAAAGGGCGCGAACCCTGTCATCAACAAAACCGGCAACACTGTCCATACAATTTACATTGCTGGCAATGTAAGTGTCAATTACAATAATACCCCATTGAGCGGCAGGCTTGGTGTGTACTGGCAAAATGGCAAAATTAATTATTTAACGGATACCACCATGCTATCGGCAGCAAATTCGATAGTTGTTTCGGGTAACGATGTTTATATAGCAGGCGAGGCAAGTGCCATAGCCGGGGGCATGGAATATCCAAGTTATTGGAAGAACGGCGCTGTTACATTTCTTGTAAACCCAAGCCTGCCTTACCCGGGTTATGCCGGCTCCATATTCGTATCAGGAAGCGATGTGTACGTTGCGGGTGGTGATTACCTTTACCCTAACGGTACCCCCACGGGCTTCTACTGGAAAAACGGTGTACCCACCCAGTTAGGCACACAGCTCGCGAATACCTACTCCATGTTTGTTTCGGGTAACGATGTATATGTGGCGGGGATAAACGGCCCCCCCAGCGGTAATAATTACACCGCCGGTTACTGGAAAAACGGGACATTTATCAGTTTGCCTGCGCTATATGGCAGGGCGGAAGGAATATTTGTTTCGGGCGGCGATGTTTATACAGCAGGGTACGCTATTTATGAAAATAACAACATTAATGGCACTTTATGGAAAAATAATACAGCCATAAGCTTAACAAACCCGCCGGTTCATGGAAACTTCACTTCGGTATTCGTTTCGGGCGGTGCCACTTATGTGGCGGGAAGCAGCTATGTAAACAATGTGCCGGTTGCTACCTACTGGAAGGATGGGGTAGCAGTGTACCTTTCTAACACGGAGTCATACATCAATTCAATTTTTGTTTTGGGCAGCGATGTTTATGTTGCCGGGTATACCGTCGACGCTAACAATACAACCTATGCTGCTTATTGGGTAAATGGCGTGGGTACCCAAATTGGCGGGGCAGGCAGCGTGGCAAATTCCATTTATGTTAAGTAGCTAATAAATGCCAGCTTTGTACGCGCACCAATTAACCATGTATTGGCGCTCCCGATAATTATAGGGATGCGGATCCGGGATTGCTTCTCCACCATTTGCCATTTGCGCTCCGCGCGACAACATTTTTTTATACTTCCCCCATTTTTGATAATATTAGATCATGAAAAAATTCCTGACCGCCTTGTTAACCTGTTTTATATATTGCCAGGCTCAAGCGCAGCTAACGCCATTTGAGTTAAGCCCCGATAAAAATTATACGGCTACTTACGCCCAGGTGATCAGCTATTACCAAAAATTAAGCCGCCAGTACCCGCAGATGAAGCTGTTCAATTACGGCACCACGGACATTGGCAAGCCATTAACCTTAATAGTATTATCAAAAGATAAAATATTCGATCCCGCACAGATCAAAAAACAAAATAAGCGTGTGCTGCTCATCAACAACGGCATTCACCCCGGCGAACCTGAAGGCATTGATGCCAGTATGATGCTAACGCGCGACCTGCTTAAAAATAATAAACTCCCAAAAGATGTAGTGCTATGCTTTATAGCGGTTTATAATATTGATGGCTGCCTTAATCGTGGTGTATCGCGCCCGAATCAAAACGGGCCGCGCGCCTATGGTTTCAGGGGTAATTACCGCAACCTTGATCTGAACCGCGATTTTATAAAAGCCGATAGTCGTAATGCCTTAGCCTTTATGCAGATACTAAACAAATGGCAGCCCGAAGTTTTCCTGGATAACCATACCAGTGATGGGGCGGATTACCAGTATGTGATGACGCTGATCGAAACACAAAAGGATAAGCAAAACCCTATTTTGGCTGATTATACCTCAAAAACACTTTCGCCCGAATTATATAAGCGCATGAAACACGATGGTTATGAAATGACGCCTTATGTTGAAGAAATAAATGGCACGCCCGACTCGGGAATTGTGGCATATTTAGAAACCCCGCGATACTCAACCGGCTACGCGGTGCAACATAACATTATTAGCTATGTTAGCGAAACCCACATGCTAAAGCCCTTTGATAAAAGGGTATATTCTACTTATGACCTGATGGTAGATTTGATTGACATTTGCCAGCGCGATCATCAGCTTATAGGCGAATTAAAACATAAGGCCGATGAGCAGGTAAGCAATCAAAAAACGTTCGCCCTTAACTGGCAACTGGATGAATCGAAATACGATACGCTTAATTTTAAAGGCTATACTGCGGGTTATAAAACCAGCGAAGTAAGCGGCTTAAAACGCTTGTATTATGATGAAAACAAGCCATATACCAAAACCATAAAATATTACGATAACTATAAAGTTTCTGCAACTGCCGATAAGCCCATCGCTTACATCATACCACAGGCATGGGGGAAGATCATCGACCTGTTTAAGCTGAATAACATTGTGATGCACCGTTTAACGCATGATACCACGCTCAACCTGCAAATGTATTACATAGGCGATTTTAAAACAGTTTCGAAACCTTACGAAGGCCATTATTTTCACAGCGATGTGCAGCTGAACCCTGTAAATATGCCGGTTAAATTTTATGAGGGCGATTACGTGGTATACACCAACCAGCCGCTAAACCGCTATATTGTTGAAACCCTTGAGCCGCAAGGCATCGACTCCTTTTTTGCATGGAACTTCTTCGATTCAGTTTTAGGGCAGAAGGAAGGTTTTTCTGATTATGTTTTTGAAGATGTAGCGGCCGACCTGCTTAAAAAAGACCCTGACCTGCGAAAAAAACTGGATGATACGAAAGCAAAAGACCCCCATTTGGCAGGCAGCGCGGCGGCGCAATTGAATTTTGTTTATCACAATTCACCTTATTTCGAAAAAACCTATCTTCGCTACCCGGTTGGCCGTTTATTGGCCAATGCAAAACTTGACTTAAAATAATGGAATATATAACCAATGAGCCGGTAGCCTCGCTCATATTCGTAATTACTATCCTTACTTCTCTGATGGCGTTTTATAACGAAAATGTGCTGTCGAACTTAATATTGCACCCCTACAGCGTTTATCGTAAACAACGAGTTTATACCGTAATTACCAGCGGCCTGATTCATAACGATTTGATGCACCTGGCCTTTAATATGTTCTCCTACTGTTTTTTTGCATTTACGCTGGAGGACAGGATCGGCCACTGGCAATTTGGTTTATTATACATAGTAAGTTTAATATTGAGCGATATATCGACCATATTCAAGCACAAAAACAATTATAATTATTACAGCCTTGGAGCATCCGGGGCGGTGAGCGCAGTTATTTTTAGTTTCATTATGTTTTACCCGGTAAGCATGATGATGATAATGCCTATACCGGTTCATATGCCTGCCATTGTATTTGGTATCTTATATCTGGTGTACTGCCATTTCGCGTCAAAACATGCGCGCGACAATGTTAATCACGATGCCCACTTATTTGGTGCATTAAGCGGTGTGCTGATCACTATTATACTTGTTCCTGGCTGTGTTACCGGCTTTGTTCAGCAAATTAGTGTGGCAGTTCACTCGCTGCTGCATTAGTAAAATTGCCATCCACATCAAATAAAAAGCTCATGGGATGTTCGGGATTTTTTATGATCTCGAGCAGCAGGAAACCCCAGTTTTTCCAGAAGCTTTCCAGTACCTGTCCGTAGGTTTTGTTGTTCCAGGTATCAAACAGTGGCTTAGCGCTTATACCGCGCAGGGGCATGTCTTCAATATAAACATCATCGCCTACAGGCAAAATATTATACTCAGGCAAGCGGTTAAACAGGTAGGCCGAGTAAAATACCCGTCCACTGAATTCTTCAAACTGTATGGGGTGCAGCGTTTGGTTTCCTATCTTTTCTAAAACCTCGCGGTGATAGATCTTGTTCGCGCCGTTATCCTGTAAACAAATAACCAAGCCGAAATCCTTTATCCGCAAGGCAAAGGTAAGCGTGTTGATCTCATCGCGATAGCCGAACTCCTTTTCATTATTTTCAACCTTAAATAAAAACAGGCTGAAAGGCTTAAAATCTTCGAAATGTATAGGCTGATTAATACTTTGCAGCATTAAATGCAGGTTGCTGAATTTATGGATGATGGATTGCGAAATGTTAAACTCTTCGCCCTGCGCATGCTGTTGTTTAATGCCGCTTTGTACTTCGTTAAATATAATGCCGTACAGTAGTTTGCCCGCCCATTGAAAAAGCTTTAACTCATCCAGCTTTTTAACCGCATTGTAACCAATGGCAAATGCATCGGCAATTTCGGTTTCCAAAGGCTCCAGCCAATGTTCATTTACCTGTGCGGAACAAGGGAGTTTCAGATCCTTATAAGTGGCCATGCTTTCGTCAAGCAATTTAAAAGGCTGGTCTTCAAGTTCGTAACGGCTCATGAGCCATTGCGGGAAAACCTGTATCTTTTCTTCTGATGATGATAATTTTTGCCCGGTTAAAAAACAGGTATGATTGCTGAAGTTTGATTTTTCGAACGGGTAATAAATTTGTGCCGGCATAGCGCAAAGATAGGCATGAATTTCGTTTGGAAAATTTTAGCTTTGAATTTAACATGGAACTGACTTATCAACCCTTCGAACTGCAACTGAAGCATACGTTTACCATTGCTAAATTTTCGCGCACCTCCACCCCGGTTATGCTGCTGCAAATTAAGCACGAGGGTTATACCGGCTATGGCGAGGCCAGCATGGTGCCCTACATGGGCGAAACTTATGAAACCGCTTTTGATTTTCTGAAAAATGTTGATGCTAAACAGTTCAAATATCCATTTGATTTTGCACAGATAATAGCCTATTTAGATAGCATTGCGCCCGGCAATACCGCCATTAAAGCCGGGATTGATATTGCCCTGCATGACCTGGATGGTAAAATAAAACAACATCCCTGCTGGCAATTGTTAGACAGTGACCCCAAAAAAATGCCCGTCACCAGTTTTACCATAGGTATTGATACGCTGGATGTAATGCGCCAAAAAGTATTGGAAGCTGCAAACGATTTCAAAATAATAAAGGTAAAACTGGGCCGCGATAATGATAAGGAACTGATCCAAGTCATCCGTTCAGTAACGGATGCACCGCTATATGTGGATGCCAACCAGGGCTGGGCCGGCCTCCAAAAAAGCCTCGACCTTACCTATTGGCTGCAGGAGCAAGGCGTTTTACTGATAGAACAACCCATGCTAAAAACCGATTATGACAGCAACGCCTGGCTTACCGAGCGTAGCCCCATACCCATCATAGCCGACGAGGCTGTACAACGCCTGCCCGATGTGGCAAAGGCCAAAGGTGCTTACCATGGTATCAATATAAAACTTATGAAATGCACCGGCATATACGAAGCACAGCAAATGCTGCTAAAAGCCCGTGAATTAGGTTTAAAGGTCATGATAGGCTGCATGACAGAAACCAGCTGCGCCGCACTTGCGGGTGCTGCCCTTGCCCCGCAATGTGATTTCGCCGATCTGGACGGGCCGTTTTTAACGAGTAATAACCCATTTAAACTGCCAGGTTTTGTGGATGGAAAGTGGGTGTTGGGGGTTGAAAGTGGCTTAGGATTAAGCAGCCCCCTCTAAATCTCCCCCGGTAGGGGAGACTTTTATTTTAGTATTACCGCGAGTTACGTTACTAAAGTCGCGCAAAATGGAAACTTTATTAAACATTCTCAAAAGGTTGCCAATTATTTTCGTATTCTGAAAAAAATTCTTCTTTTACTAATTTATGGGGGAAATATTTGAGATATTTTCCTGATTTAGCAGGTGATTGTTTGCATCTACTTTTTATTACAATTGCAGGCACTATCCAAGCCTTAGGATTAACGTTAAGGTTATAAATTTCACTTTCATAGCTAATCAAGATAAAGAATAAATCTGGAGCATCACTCAATTCTCCTGAAGATAATAGCCAGTCATCTGTCTTTTTGTTAACACCTTTAACTTCAATTTTTAAAGTAATTCCATTTGATTTTTTTACTAAAATATCAATACCCTTTTTATTTCCTAATGTGAGATATGCGTCCAATCCTCTTCTATAAAGCATTGACATCACGAAAAACTCTGATGCCAAGTTAGTATTATACTTTACTTCCATTATTTGATTTTTAAAGTCCTCCCTACCGGGGAGGATTTAGGAGGGGCTTACTTATCACTCAGCATAATCGGTGCTTTACCGCCGTTCATAATAATGATCTTTGTGTTCGGCGATAGGGCAATATCCCTTTGCGCCAATATGGTTTGATATTGCAATTGTTGCTCGGTTAAGCCTGTTGATATGATCCTTTGATAATCGGCAATACCCTGTGCCTCTACACGCTTGCGGTCGGCTTCCTGGCTTTCCTTTTGTAGTACGAACTGCATTTTTTGGGCATCCTGTTCGGCTTGTATCTTTGATTCTATACTCTCGCGTACACTGGCAGGCAGGGTAATGTTACGCACTAATATTTGTTGTACCTCTAAACCATTTTTGGCAAAATTATCGCTGATGGTTTTATTTATTTTGAACTGAAACTCTTCCCTTTTAGTCGAGTATAGGTCAACCGCCTGGTAATTAACGGCGTTATCGCGTATGGCGGTACGTGTTATAGGGCGAACGATCTTATCTTCATAATCCTCGCCAATATTTTGCAAAATGTACGGCGCCCTTGATGGCGTAACCTTGTAAAGTACGGATAGATCGATAGTAACCTCCAACCCATCTGACGATAGCACACGTATGGCATCATCGCCCTCTACCTGTCCTTCGCTGCTTTTGGCGCTCATGGTATAGTTTTGGGTTTGGATGCTAAAGGTGGTAACTTCAACCAGCGGGTTGATGATATGCGGGCCGCTTTCAAGTACATCATTCTGCACTTTGCCAAAAAGCGTTTGCACGCCAACCTTGCCCGGCTCGATAATTTTGAATGCGGACAGGCCCAGGCCCAAAACAATAACAACTATACCTACGGTGCTAACAATACCACTAAAATGGCTGCCAGGTTCGGGCGAGCGTTTCATCACCATACCCACAACGAGTATAATGATACCTAAAATTGCGATAAGCATATTGGTTTTTGATTAAGGTTTTTGTGAATTTCTTATTTGCTTTAAAATCTTTATCTTCTGCATTACAAAAAATACCAGCGCGATAATAGCCAGGAAAACAAGCACGAAGCTCCTTTTATCAAAAGCTAAATACCCTACAACCACGCTCCCGAAAATACCCACGTTGTACATGAGGTTTAGCATTGCTTTTTTAAACATGGCTTAATACACGTTTAAGGTCGGGTCAATTTCGTTGGCCCAGGCCAATATGCCGCCTTGCAAATTGTAAAGGTTGGTGTAACCCAGTTGCTCCAGTTGCATTATGGCTGCGGCGCTGCGTTTGCCACTGCGGCATTGTACAATAACCGGTTTATCCTTTGCTATTTTATCCGTTTCAATTAAAATACCACCCAAGGGAATAAGCACCCCGCCCAGGTTTGATGTTTCATATTCAAAATCTTCCCTTACATCAATAAGTTGAAAATCTTCGCCGTTATCTATTTTTTCCTTTAATTCCTGTACGCTTATTTCTTTCATGTTGTTAAAAATAAAAATCAAAGTTAGTTTTTCTATGTTAATTATTTCATCTTAAGTTCTGTAACATTCGCGGCTTGCGAGCGTTTCATATAGGATTGTACATATTATAGATATATAAATGAATAAAGTTACACGCTTTTTCTGGTTCTGTTCAGGAGCGCATGTCGAAACACTAAAAAAATACCCGATTGAGCATAATAAATATGTAGGTATTGGGGCCACTATATTTTTCACTGCACTGTTTGCCTCGCTTTCGGGAGGCTATGCCATGTATTTTGTTTTCAGCGGCAGCGCTTTCGCGGTGGGCTTTGCTATTTTGTTTGGGTTGATATGGGGCACGGCTATATTTAATATGGATAGGTACATCGTATCCAGCATTAACAAGGAAGGCACTATCAACCAGCAGATCTTACAGGCATCGCCGCGTATTTTACTGGCTATAATGATAGGGATAGTGATATCAAGGCCCATCGAGCTAAAGATATTTGATAAGGAGATCCGCGGCAAGCTCAAAAGCGCCTACATAAAAGGCCAGCACCGCAAAATTGATACACTGGAAAAAACCTATCAGCAAAAATACGCTATGGAGTTGGGTAAGGATAATAGCTTGTCGAAAGAAAAGGATTCGTTGGAGAAAGACATCAACCGTTCGCGCTACCAGTTAAACCAGGAGGTTTTTGGCGATAAAAGCAACCAAACATCGGGCATTGTAGGTTATGGCACCTATGCCAAACAAAAACAGGCCGTGTTACAGGAAAAGCAAGATCGCCTGAAAACGGTGATGGATAACGAAGATAAGATGGATGAGTACCTTGCCCGCCGCAAGGAATATGAAGGCTTGAACAGCACGCGCCTGTTCTCCGATCATGAGCTGGATAGCCTCTCGAACGTTGCCGGTTTTGCCGACAGGAACTGGGCGCTGGGTCAGTTAGGTTATAACGACGATGGCACCCGCAACCTGGATACTTACCTAGCCGAAACATTCATCAGCTGGTTATTTATACTGTTTGAGTGCCTGCCTGTTTTTGTAAAGCTGATGTCGCCCAAAGGGCCATACGATGTGGCCGTTGCAAAACTTGCCGAAGCCAATATACATTTTGCTGAAAGGGACAAGGAACGCGATATAGCGGTTACAGATGAGGTTTATGATCACAATTTGGATGAAGATATCGCGAAAAAGAAAAAACTGATTTCTGGGCAATCTGAGTATGATCTTGGGCGGCATAGGTACGATTAGGTTTATAATTTTCTTTATATTTGTATTATAATGCAACTATCAGCCAACGACATACAAATTATAAAGGATTATTTTTCCGGCCAGCCGGTAATAAAAGCTTATGTATTTGGTTCCTATTCACGTAACGAGGCAGATCAAAATAGTGATGTGGACATATTGGTTGACTTGGATTATTCTAAACATATCGGGCTCGGTTTTGTAGAAATGCAGCTTGATCTTCAGCATAAGCTTCAAAAAAAAATCGACCTTGTATCATCAAAAGCAGTTTCAAAATATATACGCCCCTTTATCGAAGATGATAAGGTTTTGATTTATGAAAGGTAAGATAGGTGATCGGCAGCGGCTGCTTCATGTTTTAGAAGCTATCGGAGAAATCCAAAACTATACATTAAATACTGCCATAGCTGACTTTCTTGCAAACTCAATGATGCGATTTGCCTGTATTAAGCAAATTGAAATAATGGGGGAAGCAGCAAATTATATTACGCCTGAAACAAAAGCAAAATTTTCTGATCTTGAATGGAGGAAAATAATTGGTATGAGGCATATACTTGTTCATGAATATTTCGGAATGGATTTTGAATTAATATGGCAGGTAATTATTAATGATCTGCCTTTGTTAAAAGAAAAAGTATCCACAATAATAAATACCTCTCTGTAAAATTTATACAATACTGTTCCTGATTTTGTTTAATTTTCGCATCCATAACTGATCTTCATGAAAAAAATATTTCTTCTGCTTTTAATAAGTGCATTTGCTGTTAATTGCTTTGCGCAAAATCCACCAAAATCAATATTCTATACCCTTTCATTCCCTAATGCGGTGCATCACGAGGCTGAAATTGTGATGACCATACCACAGCCGCCCAGCGGCGAATTTAGGGTGAGGATGAGCCGCTCATCTGCCGGGCGCTACGCCACGCATGAGTTTGGCAAAAATATTTACAATGTAAAAGCAACCGATGTGGACGGCAACGAAATTCCGCTAACACAGGTTGAAGGTGATGTTTATGAAGTAGGCGATCATAGCGGGACAGTAAAAATAAGCTATACCCTTTTCGCTAACTGGACGGATGGCACCTATGCCGCTATTGACGACAGCCATGCGCACCTGAATATGCCCGCCGTTTTTATGTGGGTGATCAATCAGCAGGACAGGCCTATAACAATAGAGTTTAATGATCTTGATAAATATGGTTGGAAAGTAGCTACCCAACTTAAGCACGATGGCGACAACGTGTACAGCGCACCCAACCTGCAATACTTAATGGATAGCCCTACCGAGCTTTCAAATTTTAAAGAAACCAGCTGGACTGTGGTGAATACTGATGGTAAAACCGAAAAGATAAACCTGGCCGCGCACTCTGATGATAGCCAGGCCGCGATAGATAATTTTGGCAAAATGGTACAGAAAGTGGTACTGGAAGAAAAAGCGGTTTACGGCGAATTGCCTACCTATGATTTCGGGGAATACACATTCTTAACCGATGTTTATCCGACAAACTCGGGCGATGGCATGGAGCACCGTAACTCCACCTGTATTGTCGATGAGGATAAAAAGATTGAAGGCAACGAGATAAGCGAGTTGAGTACCTTTGCACATGAATATTTTCATTGCTGGAATGTAAAGCGTATCCGCCCGAAATCATTGGAGCCATTTAATTTTGAGCATGCCGATATGAGCAGCGAACTTTGGTTTGCCGAGGGTTTTACCCAGTATTATGGCGAACTATCATTGGTACGCGCAGGTTTTCATAATGTTGATGAGTATGCAAACACCATCAGCGGATTAGTAAATTCGGTATTAAGTACCCCTGCCGCGGCAAAATATCCCGAAACACAAATGAGCCGTTATGCAGTATTTGCTGATAATGGTGTATCCATCGATCCGGTGAACATGACCAACATGTATACCACCTATTACTATTATGGCGGGGCTACAGCCCTGGCGCTCGACCTGCGTTTGCGCAGCGAGTTTAACCTGACGCTTGATGATTATATGCGCGCGGTTTGGCTAGCCGTTGGTAAAGTTCAACATCCTTATACCATTCCCGACCTGCAAAAAATACTGGCCAAGCTTACCAATAACCCCAAATTTGCCGACGACTTTTTTAAACAATACATCTACGGCATCCAAAAAAATAATTACGAAGCCCTGCTGGCAAAGGCTGGCCTGGTATTACGCAAAGCAAGGACAGGTAAGGCATGGGCAGGCTCATTACCTTCGGGCGGCCGCAGGGGGCATTCGGGTATAGTTGGCGGAACAGGATCTGAGGGTTTGCTCCTGCAATCAAGCACTTTAATGGGTAGCCCTGTATACAAAGCCGGGCTTGATGCAGGCGACATCATACTAAAAGCCGATGGAAAAGATATTAAGGAAGCCCAGGACTTTAGCGCCATTGTCGCCGCCAAAAACATTGGCGATAAAATAGTTGTTGACTATAAAAACCGTACAGGCGACCATCAAACAACGGTAACTTTAGAAGAATTTCCTTATTATGAGGTGGTTACTTTTGAAAAGGCCGGTAAGGAGCTAAGCAAAGAGCAACAGGATTTCCGCAATAGCTGGTTATCATCAAAAGTTAAATAATCAAATGAAAAAAATTATAGCCCTTATTGCTTTTTTAAGCACAGCATTTTATGCCTTTGGGCAGGATGTAAATAAGTTAATCGATCAGAATGATGTGCTGCGCATTATAAAAACCCTGTCGGCCGATGATATGCAGGGGCGCGCCACCTTTACTCCGGGTATTGAAAAAGCCGCGAAGTTTATTGAGGGGGAGTATAAGCAAATAGGCCTTACACCTATGGCAGGAGATGCTGATTACCGGCAAAATTTCAGCATGATACGCTCAACCCCGGTCAAGCTACAGGTTAGCATTAATAGAGTAGCAGTGCCTGCCGATGGCATTTTCGCAGTGGCTTCCAAATCATTTAACTGGGTTAATAGTGGCGATGTTAAAGTTGAAACCATAGGCCCCGAAAAGGATTTCAGAACCGCATATACAGCTTATATGCACAGCAATAAAAAGGCAATTGTTTTGGTTGACCCTGTTTTTACATCTATTTTTAAAAGGGTACATGACCGCAGCATGCAAGGTAATGTAAGTTTTAAATCAGATACGGGCCGCGCCATTGTGTTCGTATTAGGAAAATTTGATACGGTAAAGCTATTTGAAGTAAACTATGAAGCCACCACAAAGGAATTGCCTTTAAATAATATGGTTGGCATTATACCGGGCAAAACAAGGCCAAACGAATATGTGGTTTTTGGCGGCCATTACGATCACTTAGGTATTTTGAAACCGGTACAGGGCGATAGCATTGCTAACGGCGCCGATGATGATGCATCGGGCACAACGGCAGTTATTACGCTGGCTAAATATTACAAGCACTTAAATAATAATGCCCGCACATTAATATTTGTAACCTTTACTGCCGAGGAAATAGGCGAATATGGCTCACAATATTTTGCCAAAAGTGTCGACCCGGACAAGGTTGTAGCCATGTTTAATATTGAGATGATTGGCAAACCATCAAAATTCGGAGAAAACAGCGCATTTATTACCGGGTATGAGCGGTCAAGCTTTGGAGCTATACTGCAAAAGAACCTGGCAGGTACAACGTTTAAATTTTACCCCGATCCCTATCCCGGGCAAGACCTGTTCTACCGCAGCGATAATGCTTCGCTGGCAGAAGTTGGCGTACCGGCGCACACCATTTCAACCGATCAGATAGATATAGACAAGTATTACCATACCGTAAAGGATGAATTAAGCACGCTGGATGTAGGTAACATTGTTTCAACCATCAAGGCTATCGCATTAAGCTCGCGCACCATAGTTTCGGGCGCAGATACCCCCACACGTGTGCCTAAACTGGAAAAGTAATAGCGCAGGCCACGGTTTGTCGCTTTCCCCAAAATTATGACTCAAAAAACACCCCTGAAAATAGCTGTTGTAGGCCCTGAATCAACAGGGAAGTCTACCATGTCCGAATATCTGGCAAAGCATTATAACACCGTTTGGGTGCCTGAATTTGCCCGCGATTACTGTGCGAGGCTAACCGAACCCTGTACCTGGCAGGATGAAATAAATATGTACCACGGCCAATTAGCATTGGAGGCCGGAATACAGCCCCGCGCCAATGAATTGCTCATTTGCGATACTACTTTCATTACAGTAAAGATCTGGAGCGATTATACCTTTGGCCGGTCGCCGCAAGAGGTTTTGGATGAATTGCCCAAACACCCGTATGACCTGTATCTATTGTTAGATATCGATCTGCCCTGGGAAGAAGACCCGCTGCGCGATTTCCCCGATATGCGCGATCATTTTATGGAAGTATGGCACAAGGAATTGCAGGCACTGAATGCGAATTATGTGGTCATATCAGGATCGGGCCAGGCGCGATATGATAACGCGGTGGGGGCGATAGATAAGTTTCTGGATAGCTAAATCAAGTTCAGTTAAACTAAATACTGATAAGCTGTTTATCCTTTAGCCTGTTAATATAAATATCAATTTCCATATCGCCCATGCCGTACATTTTTTCTGTTTGCCAAAAGGTCTCGTAAATACCCGCTTTATCCTTTATGCCACTTTTATAAATATCAAGCAGTTTTTGTTCGATATAATTCAGGCCGTTTTTATTGATCGGAAGCCGCCGGGCATGCGCCTGCAATGCATTTTTAAGGCAATGCAGGTTGCCCCAATAGTTTGTTTCACTTAACCATTTATTTAACGCGGCGGCATTATTGGCGGTATAAAGTTTCCATGCTTCAGCAGCAATAAAAAAATCAGGCTCGCCCAATTGTACCCTTGTGTTATCATATAAGTATTCCAATTGTTCACCGTCGAGTTGCCCCATACCCCGAAAATCATCTATAGCGGGAAAACTATCAGGGCAGATCAAATAAATGGCAGGCGCCGAAAGATCAGTTCTTTTACTAAGCATCATGATAAGGCCAAGCATATTTACCTGGCAATGCAAGTCGAACTCAAACCAAAGGTTAATTTCTGCGTAGGGATCGCTTAATCTGCTTAGCTGACTAATAACCTTTGTATCATAACTATCAGGCGTATCGTTTATCCATTCGGAACGTGCCCGCCAAAAGCTGCCCGATGTTATATTCTCTTCCAAAGGCCCTTCGGATAGCACCTCGTGCCAAACCATCGTATCGCCTTCGAGCCCGGTTTGTTCAAAGCCGTGCAGGGTAGCATCGCCGTTAAGTATGTTGAGTATGTTTTCCATTTTTATAATGTTGATAAACTAACAACAAAATAAAAGTATGTTTTGCATACTGTAGCGTTAATATTACTATGTTGTTGTATAGGCGGTGCAATCGCCGAAAGATGAAGATAAGTGGATAGAATCCACGTAATTATCGGGAAAATCCTAATTAATCCTTTTCATCCCGGACACCTATTGGTTCATGGCATCACCCAGTTTTTTCAGATAATCCTCATTAATTTTATCAGAAGAATGGGCGGCCATAAAAGTGTTTATCTTATCGCCCTCGGCAGCAAAAGCTTCCATTATGGATTTTTTCTTGAGAATCAATGGCTGAAAACTAAGTGTTGTTAAGTTCGCTACAAAGTAGCTGTTATCATCAGCATATTCGTCATATTTATTGCCCGTAGCGTAAATGCCGTCGCTTTTATAATTCGATGGAATATATTTAGTAGTTATTAATTTATATATTTTGTATTTGCTGCCTGCACTTATAACTTCTGAATACAGGTCATCACTAATACCCAGCATTCTTTCAAAAGGTAAGGGCTGGTCCTGTGGGCTAACTAATATAAATCCTTTAACAACATTCTTATCGGCCAGCAATACTGTTTTAAGATCTTCGGTAAAATACAGATCGCCCTTCATCTTATCATAGTTAAACAATAAGAGCGGGCTTTGTAAAATCTCTCCATTTGCTTTTATTATATAACCCGGCACCCATTTATTAAACAAAAAACGGCTTCCAACTACATCTTGTGTATTATCACTAAGCGCGCCCAATAAACCGGGTGTCGCCTTTACGTCATAACCACTGTTAGTTTTAAAGGCATTTTCTAAAACGGTTATTTCATTACTTTTAGGGTTTGCTGTGGCGCCCGTATTTGTATCTGTTGCATCAGTTTTTAATATTATCTGCAGGCTTTTTTGCCCGCCAACATCAACCGTTGCATCAGTATAGCCCTTGCAATTAATAATTAGTTGTGTTGGAGGATTGGCAGATAAACTGAATGTTCCGGTTGAATCTGTGTAAGTAGCACTTTTAGCCTGTTTATCTAGTACAAATGCATAACGTAGCGGTAAGCCATGCTCATTTGTAACCATGCCACTCACCGTAATGTTTTGTGCTAAACTCACCTGGTAAGCAACAAACAGCACAAGCAGTAAACTTAGCTTTTTCATATAGGATAGGTTTGGAATAAATGAACATAAATATAGCACTATAAGTTGAAGATTAAATGTAACTATTTTATTCCCCTAATAAAGCCCGCAAACTATCCAGCGTATCCGCTTCTTCCTTGGGCTTATCATGCCGCCAGCGCAATATCCTGGGGAAGCGCAGGGCAATGCCCGACTTGTGGCGTGTGGACTTGTTTATCCCCTCAAAACCTATCTCAAAAACGAGTTCGGGCTTTACGGTGCGTACCGGGCCGAATTTTTCGAGGGTATTGCGTTTGATAAAATAATCTACTTTGTTTATCTCGGCATCGGTAAGGCCGGAGTAGGCTTTTGCAAATGGCACCAGCTTATCGCCATCCCAAACAGCGAAGGTGTAATCGGTGTACAGGTCGGCGCGGCGGCCATGGCCCTTTTGGGCATATATCATTACCGCATCAACTGATAACGGATCTATTTTCCATTTCCACCAATCGCCCCGGCGGCGGCCTACCTGGTAAGCGGCGCTTTTGCGTTTGAGCATAATGCCCTCGGCTATCATGGCGCGTGATTGCCCACGTATTTCCGCAAGTTGTTCCCATGTATTAAAATCAATCAGCGCCGATATGCGGAATGTTTCCGGGTATGGCGTTGCCGCCTGCAATCCTTCTAATATCGTACGCCTTTCCGCTTGTGTTTTTGTGCGGATATCTTCACCATTAAATTCCAGGCAATCATAAGCTATTACGGCTACCGGGCTTTCTTCGAGTATTTTTTTGCTAAGATTTTTGCGGCCTATACGTGTTTGTAAAACATTAAAGGGCATAGGCAAACCGTTTTGAAAGCTGAGTATCTCGCCGTCTATCACCGTGCCATCGGGCAGTGCATTTAAAAAAGGATGCAGCTCGGGAAATTTTTCTGTAGATAGATCTTCGCCACGGCTCCAGATGAAAATTTTGCCATCGCGCTTTATCATCTGCGCACGTATGCCATCCCATTTCCACTCGGCCTGCCATTGCGCGGCGTCGCCTAAAGCACCTTGTATCTCCTCTGCTGATTTTTGTTTCTCGGAGGTTTCCTGTATGGGATAAGCCAAAAAGAATGGATAAGGCCGCGATATATCATCGGCAGCGCCCTGCTCCTGTATCAGCTGATCGTAAGTATAAGTTTCGGGCAGCCAGTTACCCATAATGCGATGGGTAAGGGTGGCAGCATCGTGGTTGGAAATATCGGCCAAAGCTTTTATTACCAGGTTTTGCGATACCCCTACGCGGAAGCCGCCTGTGAGCAGTTTATTAAATACAAAACGCTCCTGGCTATCCAGCATCGCCCATGAACACAGCAGCCATAGTTTACGTTCCTCTTCGGTTTTACTGCCTAACTGGTTCAGCTCCGCTATCCATTGGGTTAGGGTTTTATTGCTGCTGCTGTCGTTTTGGGGCATCAGCAAGGCCATAGTTTCGGCAAGGTCGCCAACTACATGGTAACTCTCCTCAAACAGCCATGCAGGGATGTTTGCAGCCTCTACAGCCCAGGTACGTATTTGGGTTGAGTTGATGATCCTTTTTGGCTTACGCCCGGTAAACAGGGCCAACATGTGCATTTTATCGGTATCGGGCACATTGGTAAAATAGTCTTTTAAAACCTTTACCTTTTCGTTGGTTTTATTGGTTTCATCAAGCGAGAGGAAGAGCTGAGCGAAGGCTTTCATATAGCAGCCCCCTCTAAATCTCCCCCGGTAGGGGAGACTTTAACTTCGCTCTTTTTTTCAAACTCCTCTCCTTCCGGGGGAGGCTGGGAGAGGGCGTCTTCCTCGCCGCCATAAAGCGTATGTACTTCGTGGGCGTCAAAGCCTATCTCATTTAAATATCTCGAGAATGTAGCCGTATAGCCATGTGTAAGATAAACCTTTTCGCATCCGGTAGCATCAATAGCGCTGATGAGGCCGTCCCAATCGGCATGATCGGAAAGGATGAAGCCGCGATCAGCAGCGCGGCGGCGTTTGGCACCACGCAGGGCCATCCACCCGGAACAATAGCCAAAACTATAAGGGCCAAATTTTCGCATCCACGGTGTGCCTACAGATGATGGCGGTGCCAGGATAATGCCTTTTCGTACCTCATCTTTTGGTGTATCGGGCGTGATCCTTTCCGTTGGATTTAATAATACGCCATTACGGCGCAGGGCCTCGTTGGTATTTTCGATAACGCCGTGGGTATATACCTTGCCGTTGAACAGATCGAGGTTTTGCAGGATGCGCTGGGCTTTGCCTAATGAGTAGCCAACCAGCACCGTTGCCACGCCGGTGTGCAGATTAGTACGCCACCAGTTGTTAATATCATCAAATATCTGCACCTGGGGCTTCCATTGGTAAACGGGCATGCCAAAGGTGCATTCTGATATAAAATGGTGGCATTTTACAGGTTCAAACGGTGTGGATATACCATCGTCCTCAGTTTTATAATCACCGGAAACTACCCATACCTCGCCCTGGTATTCCACACGTATCTGCGCCGAACCAATTACATGCCCGGCAGGATACAGCGATACCTGTACACCGTTCTTCATTATCTTTTCGCCGTATTCAACAGTTTGCAGGTTGATCTCACCGAGGCGGTAAAGCAATACTTCTTTTGATAAATGATGGGCTAAATAATGCTTATGACCTAAATAAGCATGATCGGCGTGGGCATGGGTGATGATGGCATCGTTAACCGGCTTCCAGGGGTCGATATAAAATTTACCCTGGGCGCAGTAAATACCTTTCTCGGTAAATTCAAGCAGCGGTTTTTTAGCCATAAGGTAATAACCCTTATCCGGGCAATTGGTTTGCCTCACTATACAATGTCATTAAGCTCAGGAAAGCATATTAATTCCAACCTTAAATCTCTTATATAATGACATTGCTTTATACACCTATCTTGACCGGTTAACCCACGTGCACTTTTCATTATTCCTTTAAACAAAAAATCCCGGCTTGTGACCGGGATTTGCATGCTATATTATTTTTTGAAATTAATTCTGCGGAGTAACGGGGATAGCATTTGTAACCTTAGTAACCTTAGTATTAAGGTTGATATAGTCGGTTACTATCTGCCCGGCCTCGATCTTTAAAAAGTCAAGGTCTTCGTTTTTAGGCCTGGTTTCACCTTTTTTCAATGGTTTTAAGCCAAGCGCTATCCTTTTCAGGTTATCACGTTCAAATGTTCTTTGCTCGTCATCATCGCGCTGTTTTTTTACTACTGCTTCATTCAGCGGTACAGATTTTTCGTCGTCGTGTTTTTTAAACTCGGCCACATCTTCCAGCAAATATTTGTAGCTGTTGCTGGTGCTCATGCGCTGGTCGTGCAATTTTTTAAGCTGTGGTATAACTGGCGACAGATCGCCAAACTTAGTATAGTCGCTTTTTGCGATCACATCAAAAGGCATTGCCGATGGCTCGGTATCTTCGCCATATTTATCTAAAGGAATAACCGATGGGAACTCAATATCAGGCGTAACGCCGTGGCGTTGGGTAGAGTTACCGGTAATCCGGTAAAACTTGGCTATAGTTAAGTTTAGCTGGCCAAATTCGCTTTCGCTACCGCCAGTAGGGGCAGCTTTGGCGCCGCCGGTTACTTTGGCAACCATATCGGCCAGGGTAGGGCTTATCACCTTATCCATTTCAATCTCGTTTTGAACCGAACCTTTACCATAAGTTTGTGTACCCAGTATAAGGGCGCGGCCATAATCCTGTAAAGCGCCCGAGAAAATTTCGGATGCCGATGCACTGAAACGGTCGACCAATATAGCCAACGGGCCACTGTAGGCTATTGATGGGTCATCATCGCTGTCAACCTCAACCTGGTTGCGGGTATCTCTTACCTGTACAACCGGGCCATTTTTTATGAATAAGCCGGTAAGCGAAATAGCTTCGGCCAATGAACCGCCGCCATCTTCGCGCAGATCGATCACTATACCATCCACATTTTGGTTTTTAAGCGAATCAAGTATCAGCTTTACATCGCGTGTGGTGCTATGGTAATTGGTAGCGCCCGATTGTGCCGCATTGTTATCAACATAAAAAGCGGGCACATTTATGATGCCTATTTTTACGGTTTTGCCATTGTTGTTATAGGTACGTACTTCGCTTTTTGCAAGGTCTTCTGTTAAAACAATTTTATCGCGTACCATTTCAACAATTTTTGGCTTGCTGCCTACGGCTGCCTCGGCGGGCAACATCTGTAGTTTTACGGTAGTGCCCTTAGGGCCGCGGATAAGGCCTATAGCGTTATTTATGTTCCAGCCTACAATGTTTTGGAACTCGCCCGTAGCGCCTTGTGCAACGCCTACAATACGATCCTTGACGCTTATCTGGTGGCTTTTATCAGCAGGGCCGCCATGTACCAGCGTTTCAATAGTAATATATTCATTTACCGATTGCAGTGTGGCACCTATACCTTCAAGCGAACGCGACATTTCCATATTGAATTGAGATGCCTGAAACGGGTTAAAATAGTTGGTATGCGGGTCGATAGCCTCGGTAAAGGCATCCATGTATGATTGAAAAACTTCCTGGTTGGTAAGTTTATTAGATTGCGAAAGCAAGTCCTGGTAACGTTTTTTTAATGTTGCCCTGTTTTTAGTCATGTCCTTATCGGCAAGTTTCAGGTTTAGCAGGTCATACTTTACGCGTTTAGTCCAAAGGTCGTCCATATCAGCTTGTGTAGCAAGCCATGGCAGGGTTTCGCGGTCATAGGTAAAGGTTTCATCTTTAGTAAAATCAAAGTTATCATCTACCTGTGCGATGGAGAATTTAATGCGGTCGAGGTAACGCTTTTGAAAAACGTTGAACATATAAAATATATCATTCAGATTGCCACTTTTCATGTCGTCATCCAACAAATCCTTGTACTTGTCAAAATCCTGCACATCCGAAGCCAGCAAATAATTATGGCCTTCATCCAGTTTTTTCAGATAGCTTTTATAAACTACCTCTGATATGGAATCGTTAAGGTCAACTTTTTTATAATTATAACGCGATATAAGTTCGGCAACTTCTTTGGCAACAACGCTCTGGCGAATATCGGGCTGCAAATCATTTGAGCCAACAACTTTAATAGGTTTTGGGGGAGTAGCGTGGCAGGCTAATGTAGCACCAAGTACTAAAACTAAACATAATTTCTTTAACATATCTTTAACTGTCTTTAAATCCGGAATATACAACATCAATACTTGTGCCTAATGTGAGTTTGCTAATGTAAATAAAAAGAGACAGTTGAAAAGCTGCCTCAATTATGAATAACAATATTACAATAATGTTTGGTTTTATTAATAGATAAGACGGGCATTTTACCGTATTGTTACAATGCCGGGGGAATTTAATCTGTTTTCTTATCGGTAGTTACGGTTTTCTTTATTGCCATTACCGCATCGGCATAACGTAATTCTGCTTTGGAGGCTGTAGTCCTGTTTTGCTGAATATATTTCACTTCCTTATCAATATCAGACACATTGGCAATCCATCCCTTTGCACTGGCTAACTGGCGGGCTTCGGTAAGGTCCTGCTGGGCTAAAACAACATCGCCCATATCAGCTTTTATAAGGGCCAGATCCATCAGGTTGGCTATGGTATGCTTATCATCATTTTGCTGGCGCGATATGGAATTACTTTGCAATAAATACCACTTAGCCTCAGAAAAACGGTTTTGTTTGATATACAGCCGGGCAAGGTCGCTAAAATTATAGCTGGCAACCGCATATACCCTGAAACGCATATTATGCTGTGCGGTGCGTATCATTAATGCTTCGGCAACTTCAAGGCTGTAATCGCTCTGATCAAGGTTATACGCGGCTATTTTGGCAGTGTGCAGCTTTGCTGTTACAGCAGGCAAATGCTTTACAGAATTATCCTTTAACTGGGCAAGCTGCGGAAAGCGTTCATGCTTTTTCAGGCTCACCTTCCACCATTGGGCAGATGCCGAAAAACTTATTGTTGTGAACAAAACAATAACTAACGTTAATTTCATTGAAATGCTTTCCCTTGGATTTAATATATTAATTAGTACGCAAATATACGAATTAATGTTTAGCAATATAAAGATTAATTACGATTATGCAAAAACCTCGGCCTGTGCGCTTTTTTCATCATGCAGGGCCCATACCATGTAGGGGTGGGTATCGGCGTGATATATTTCGCCGGTTGCGGTAATGCCTATGATGCCCGCAAAGCCGTCGAATGGCTTTAATTCCTTAAAAGTTTTTTCGGTAGCGAGCGAAAGCGGCATGCCATCGGTTACGCGGGTAACAATTTTGGCGGCAATGGCGCCGCTTACAATATCCTCGCCAACGCCTGTGCACGAAATGCCGGCAAAATCATTAGCATAATTACCTGCCGCGGTGGCCGAGTCGCTTACCCTGCCAGGTATTTCAAAGCCTTTGCCCCCGGTTGAGGTGGCGGCGGCCAGGTTGCCATGCACATCGAGCGCTACACAGCCTACGGTACCCAGGCGAATGGAATCGCTTAGTTTTTGCTCATATTCGTTGCGGCGCTGTGGTATTTCGGGATTGTAGTAGTCGAAACCGTTTTCGCGGGCAAAATCCTGCGCGCCTTTGCCGCTTAGTACGCGGTCGTCATATTTCAGCAGCTTTTCGGCTATGCAAATGGGGTTTTTTACATCTTCAATATTAATTACCCCCGAAAAACGCATGGTTTTACCATCCATTAGCGAGGCGCTTAACCGTATCTTGCCATCGCTTTGTATCTGTGAGCCGGTGCCAGCGTTAAATAGCTCGCAATTTTCGAGCAGGCAGGTAGTATATATCACCGTTTGCAGCGCGGTATGTTTTGCCAGGTATTTATAACCCAGCTCCGCTATCTCCTTTAACGCGTCCTGTTTAGCTTTTTTAACCTCCTGGTTGGTAAGTGATTCGCTGAAAAAGCCGCCGTGAATGATTAGTTTCATAGGTGTAATAAGTTCATTGCCCCGGGGCAATAGTAAACATATGATTTTTGGCTAAAGCCTGTATTGTTTGTTGTTTATCCCCGGCCTAAAGGCCGGGGCAATGAATAATAATAACGTTTAAAGTATTAACCAAATTGCGTTAGTGATAGTAGCGGATACCGGCCTTGCGCCTAAGGCTTGTGGCGTATGAGCGGATAGCACGGTCCGCAGGTAACGCCCCAAAAAGAAGGTAACTTTTAAAAGCAGGCAGAATAGGAACTAAAAAGCATTCTTTTTTACTGCCTCAAATCTATTTATCAACCTTTATAAACACCCCGTCCTCAACCTTAACAACCTTTTTAATGATCAATTTGTGTTGTTGCAGATCGTATTTATCAAAGATAGACATGACATGTACCTTTAAGTTCTCGATAGATACCGGCGCGCCCATTTCCACATCATAGATATTTGTTGAAACCATATTACGGCCGTCAACCAGTATGATAAGTCCGCTGCCGATAGCTTCCATCATATTGCCTTCGCTAATAAGCAGGCCTGCATCCTCGCCCAAACCAATGCCTAAAATGCCGGGATTGCTGGCCACGGCATACAGCAGCCTGCCTATGCGGCCCCGCTGTACAAAATGGGTATCAACAAAAACAGAATCGATAAAACCCAGTCCGGCAGTTATTTGTACGTGGCCTTTGATGAGCGCCTCGTTGCTGGAGCCGCGATAGATCATGTGTGCCGATGCCGCGGCCGCGCCTGCCGATGTACCGGCGATAACAAAATTCTCTTTTTGGTAACGCTGTTTCAGTATCTGCAAAAATTCCGTTCCGCCAAAAATAGCGCTTAGGCGCAGCTGGTCGCCGCCGCTGAACATCACCACATCTGCTTCGCGGATGCGTTGCAGGTACTCCTTATTAGCCGTATCCTCGCGGTTGCGGATATCGAGGATATTGATATGCGTTACGTTTAAATGGTTAAAGGCATTGATGTATTCGGTAGCTACCAGCTCGGGGATCTGCGACGCGGTAGTGATCACCTCCACCTTTGAACCTTCGTGTTTGGCCGATTCAGTAATGATGCGTTTTAATATCCCCTGCTCAAAAAACTTGATATAATTGGGTTGTAAAATATTTTCCTGCGCGCTGATGTTACTGCCCATATCAACGGCTCCTCCAATTATTATTAGCTTTCCTTTCGGGACTGTCATATTTATTGAATTATTGAATTACTGAATTAGTGATTTCTTTTAGTTGATGGTTCATAGTTCATAGCCGGAAGGATAAAAATTACGCACTCAGTCACTCATTTACTCAATCACAAATAGCTCAATACAAATTAAAATAAAAACCTTTACAAAGGCTACCCTAATATTAAATATATATTAAGTTTTCTCCATCAAAATATTTATTAGCTTGTTAAGGCGGTAGATTTCATTAAATTTAAACTCTTTTTTAAACTGACCCTCTTTTATGAAGATCGAAAATATACAAGTATTGCGTGGCCCGAACATCTGGAGCATTAACCGCAAAAAGCTGATACAGATGCGGCTTAACCTGCACGAAATGGAGCATAAGCCTACCAACAAGATCGATGGGTTTTATGAGCGGCTTAAAAGCCTGATGCCAACTTTGTATGAGCACCGCTGCTCGCCGGGCGTACCGGGTGGTTTTTTTCAGCGTGTTATTGCAGGTACCTGGATGGGGCATGTGGTGGAGCATATCGCGTTGGAGATACAATCGCTTGCCGGTATGGATGCCGGTTATGGCCGCACCCGCGAAACAAAAGCGCATGGGGTATATAACGTGGTATTTACTTATGTAGAGGAAAAGGTTGGCGTTTATGCCGCCGAAGCATCGGTACGGATAGCGCAAGCGCTTATTGATGGCGAAGAGTACGACCTGGAGCATGATATCCAGCAAATGCGCGAGATACGCGAGGCTACCCGTTTGGGGCCAAGCACTGGGTCGATAGTGGAGGAAGCCATTGCCCGCGATATACCCTGGATCCGTTTGAACAAGCAATCGTTGGTGCAATTGGGCTATGGTAAAAACCAGGTGCGCTTTCGTGCTACCATGACCGAGAAAACTAGCAGCATAGCCGTAGATATTGCCAGCAATAAGGATGAAACCAAACGCTTATTGCAGGAACAGGCCATACCTGTGGCAAAAGGCACCACCATATCATCAGCCGCCGATGTTGACAGGGCGATACGCGAGGTGGGCTTTCCGCTGGTATTTAAACCATTGGATGGTAACCACGGGCGTGGTATATCCATCAATATAAGGAACCGTGAAGATGCCGTAGCCGCTTATGAGTTTTCGGCAAAAATATCGCGCAGGGTAATTGTGGAGCGTTTTATAACCGGCTACGATTTTAGGGTGCTGGTGATAGATAATAAAATGGTGGCCGCCGCGCTGCGCGACCCCGCGCATGTAAAGGGCGATGGCGCATCAACCATACAACAGCTTATCGACATAGAAAACGCCGACCCGCGCCGTGGTTATGGGCACGAAAATGTGCTGACGCTGATAGATGTTGACCGCGATACGCTCGACCTGCTGGAAAAGAAAGGCTATACGTTAGAAACCGTACCGCCAAAAGGTGAAAAGATATTTGTAAAATCAACCGCCAACCTAAGCACCGGCGGCACATCCATTGATGTGACTGATCATGTGCATCCGCAGAATATTTTTATTTGCGAACGCATCTCAAAGATCATCGGGCTGGATATATGCGGTATTGATATTATGGCCGAAAACCTTACCGAGCCCCTGACCGAAACAGGCGGCGTAGTGCTGGAAGTAAATGCCGCGCCCGGTTTCAGGATGCATATAGCGCCCAGCGAGGGCCTGCCGCGCAACGTGGCCGGGCATGTGATTGATATGTTGTACCCAACAGGTAAATCGGCACGCATACCCATTATTGCGGTAACAGGTACCAATGGAAAAACCACTACCACGCGTTTAATAGCACATATCGTAAAAAATAACGGTCACCGGGTAGGCTTTACCACCAGTGATGGCATCTACGTACAAAATACCATGATGCTCAAAGGCGATACCACCGGCCCGGTGAGTTCGGAGTTTATTTTGAAGGATCCTACTGTTGATTTCGCGGTGCTGGAAACAGCGCGCGGCGGCATTTTGCGCGCGGGATTAGGTTTTGGCTTTTGCGATATCGGCGTTATTACCAATATACAGGAAGACCATTTGGGCCTGGCCGATATACATACCCTCGATGACCTTGCCCGCGTAAAAAGTGTGATCATAAACGCCGTAAAAAAAGATGGTTGGGGCGTTTTAAATGCCGACAATGAGCATTGCGTGCGCATAGGCAAAAAGGCGGATTGCAACATTGCCTATTTTAGCCGCAACGAGAATAACCCCGTGATATTGGCGCATTGCAAAAAGGGCGGCGTAGCCTGTGTTGCCGAAAATGGCTTTATCACCATAAAAAAAGGCGATTGGAAAATACGTGTACAGCGTACCATACTTATCCCGCTTACTTTTGGCGGTACCGTTCCGTTCATGATAGAGAATGTGCTTGCCGCTACTTTAGCTACATTTTTATGGGGATTTAAAACCGAGGACATAAAAACCTCACTCGAAACCTTTATCCCATCGGCAGCGCAAACACCGGGCCGCATGAATATTTTTGAGTTTAAGGATTTTAGGTTCATGATTGATTTTGCCCATAACCCCGATGGCTTTAAAGGTATAAAGGAATTTTTAAGTCATGTTGATTCCCCACTGAAAATTGGCATTATTGCCGGTACTGGCGACAGGCGCGATGAGGATATTATCGAATTAGGCAAACTATCGGCAGAGATGTTCGACTACATTATATTACGCCAGGAAAAACACCTGCGTGGCCGCACCGAAGAAAATATACTCGACCTGCTTAAACGCGGCATCGTATCGGTTGACCCTCATAAGAAATTTGAAGTGGTACCAAAAGAAATAGACGCTATTAAACACGCCATGAGCAAGGCTAAACCTGGTACTTTCATAGTCGCGTTGAGCGATGTGATCGATAATGCTATTGAAACCGTGCAGAACTACCAGGAACAGGAGAGGAATGGATTGTTTAACGTGTAGGGCAGCCCCCTCTAAATCTCCCCCGGTAGGGGAGATTTTTTAAAGTATTAGGGGAACTATATCATTTCGGATGTTTGATTTCGGATTTTGAATAGCATAAAAAACTGTCATTTCGAACGAGGTACGAGGAGAAAACTTATAACAGTGATAAGCTACGGCAGCCTTTCGCGCGTATAAGTTTTCTCACCTGCCCCAAATCACTGGCCGCCCATGCAGGTTCGAAATGACATTGTTTTTATAGAGTTTCTTCTGTAAGGGCTGGTTGTGTGGGCAAATCCGGCTTTGGCTTTTTATAAGCTCCTTTGTCAATAAAGCTTATGCTGTATTTTGAGAATAATAATAAAAAGCCAAGCAGTAATACTATCATGCCTGTTATTCCAAATTTCCATATAAAATCTACATTATGGGGAAAGATATATTTGATATAGCCAACGTAATAGGTAGGTTCAAATATACCGGGGATCGATCTGTAATATCTCAATAATACAAAACCACCCAAAAGTGCTAATACAGAATTTAGCCAAAACCACCGCATTTTTAATGTGATACCTAATGAAAGTAGAAAAGCTGCTAATAATCCAACAAATGCTAATAAACTGATCCGAAGTGCATCAATTGAGATTCTAACCCCGACATGTGGATAGGCATGAGCTATTTGCATCATGGTTTTTGAATTCCAATGTGAGCCCAAAATAGACTTTTGCAGAAGATGCAAAAATTTATAATCATACAAATAGGCAAGCGATCTGAAAGAAACCGAAAAAAACCAAATAGCTAAAAAATGGATAAGGATTAGCCGCCAGTTGAGTTTAAGAAGAGTTTTTTTCACAGCATAAATTTAATAATTTAACTCTACAACTGCCACATTACACACCCACTTTAACAGCCCGGGGCGCCGACAAATAATAATGCCACAACAGCATCGTAGCCACCGTACGATACGGCTGCCAATTGGTGGCGATGGCTATTAATTCCTCTTTTGTTGTACTTGCGGGCAGGCGTTTTACCCGTTTCATGGCATTTACCGCGGCTAAGTCACCAATGGGGAATATATCCGCGCGCTGGAGTACGAACATCAGGTATACATCAATCGTCCAGTGGCCAATGCCTTTGAGGTTAATGAGTTGGGCGCGGATATCGTCATTTGGCAGGGTTTCTAATTCGGTTAGGTTGAGTTGTCCGCTCAATAAAGCTTCTGCCAGGTATTTGATGTAAGCAGTTTTTTGGCGGCTGCAATAGCAGGCCCTGAATTCTTCATCGTTAAGCAACAGGACGTGGGCAGGGCTTAGTTCCTGCACCCTTTCCTTCAGTTTATTTAATGCTGATAGCGCCGATGCCAGCGAAACCTGCTGCTCCAATATAATATGCACCAAAGTCTCAAAAGTATTATGCCGCGACCATAGCGGCGGGTAGCTGTAGGTGTTTATGATGGCGGAAAGATCAGGATCATTTGCGGCGAGCTGGTCGCAAATTTGATGAAAATTGGATTTGGTAAACTGTTCGCTCATATAATTGTTATCTAAATTACTAATTTCTTTAGGATTTAGCATTTAATTTCTGACATTTACCATTATGATCAACCTGCCGCCATTAGCCGAGCGTATGCGCCCCAAAAATCTGGATGATTACGTGGGGCAAAAGCACCTTGTTGGCAAGGGCGCGGTTTTGCGCAAGGCTATTGAATCGGGCGTGCTGCCGTCGATGATCTTTTGGGGGCCGCCGGGTGTGGGGAAAACCACGCTGGCTTATATTATTTCGCAAACCCTGTACCGCCCGTTCTTTGCGTTAAGCGCCATAAATTCGGGGGTTAAGGATGTGCGGGAGGTGATCGAGAAGGCCGCTTTATTAAAAGAGCAGGGCGAAACGCTGCCTATATTATTTATCGATGAAATTCACCGCTTCTCCAAATCACAGCAAGACTCGCTACTGGGCGCTGTAGAACGGGGAACGGTTACACTGATCGGCGCTACTACCGAAAACCCGTCGTTCGAGGTGATCTCGGCATTGCTGTCGCGATGCCAGGTTTATATTTTGCAGCCTTTAGAGGAAAACGACCTGCTAAACCTGCTGAACAAGGCCATGAAAGAGGATGAGGTGCTACGCGATAAGAACATCATTATTAAAGAGGATGAGGCCCTGATCCGCTTATCGGGCGGCGACGCCCGCAAGCTGCTGAATATATTTGAATTGCTGGTAAACGCCTTTAAAAGCAAAAAGATAGAATTGACCAATGATATTGTGCTGGAGCATGTGCAGCAAAATATGGCGCTGTATGATAAGGCCGGTGAGCAGCATTATGATATTATTTCCGCATTCATAAAATCCATGCGGGGCAGCGACCCTAACGGCGCTGTTTACTGGCTGGCGCGGATGATCGTAGGGGGTGAGGATCCGCTATTCATCGCCCGGCGTATGCTGATACTGGCCTCGGAAGATATTGGCAACGCCAACCCCAATGCCCTGCTGCTGGCGCAGGCCTGTTTTGAGGCGGTGAATAAGATAGGTATGCCCGAATCGCAATTGATCTTGTCACAAACGGTTATCTACCTGGCAACATCGCCCAAAAGTAATTCGGCCACTACTGCTATTGGTGCCGCTATAGCATTGGTAAGGGAAACCGGCGACCTGCCCGTACCGCTGCACCTGCGCAACGCCCCAACCAAATTGATGAAGAATATTGGCTATGGCAAAAACTACAAATACGCCCATAGCTTTGAAGGCAACTTTGCCGACCTGGATTTTTTGCCCGATGCCATTAAGGGTACCAAAATATATAACCCCGGCAATAATGCCCGCGAAATTGAGGCAAAAGAAAAGTTAAAAAAACTTTGGGGCGACAGGTATAAATATTAGTATCTGAGGACATAAACTTACGAAGTTTTTAAAACTTCGTAAGTTTTGGATCACTTCAAAATAATTTCCGGCAACAACCAATAGCTATAAGTTTTTTTAAGTATTATTACGGCTCACAATCAAAAATCTCCCCTTTAGGGGGTTAGGGGGCCTATGATATCTGTTTTTCTTCAGCACGAGTTAAAATCTTTTTGGCGTTCAAAAAATACGGGTAAGAGTATTGCTGTACGTATCGTATTAGGCATATTTATACTGTACCTGTTATTGTGTGCCTTAGGCGCAGGGTTTTTTATGGACGGGATATTGAAACATTATTTCCCAAAACAGGATGTAATTGTTTCGTTTTGTGGTATCCTGTTCATCTACTATTTATTCGAGTTATTGTCGCGCGTGCAGTTGCAGGAATTGCCTACTTTAAAGGTGCAGCCCTATTTGCAGTTGCCTGTTAAGCGTAATTCGCTGGCGCGGTACCTGGCCGTTACCTCACTGATATCTACCTTTAACTTTTTGCCGCTTTTGCTTTTTGTCCCCTTTATAGTAAAGGTAATAGCTGCTAAAGCTGGTGGAGGTGTCGCTATTATTTTTATTGTTGCTATTTTGGGCATATCAGTATTTAACAACTACCTGGCCTTATATGTTAAACGCAAAGCAAATTTAAACGCGCTCATTTTTTTTGTAGCCAATATGGTGCTGATACTGTTTGCACTTGGCGATTTTTTATGGCACCTGTATTCTATCAGCGCTATATCTTACCTGTTTTTCGGGCATTTGATCAATCACCCTGTTTTAGTGTTGGTACCGTTAGTATTGGCCGTAGCGATGTACTTTATTAACTTTTCGTACCTAAAACAAAACCTTTATCTCGAAGAACTCAGCACCCGTAAAACAACTTATAAAAGCAGTACCGAGTATCCGTTTTTAAACCGCTTTGGTATGGTTGGCGATCTGGTAGCCAACGAGATCAAGCTCATCCTGCGTAACAAACGCCCAAACTCAGCATTTAAAATGGGCTTCATATTTTTATTTTACGGGCTGATATTTTACAGGAACCCAAGTATGAAAAACCTTGATGGCTCAGCAGTTTTCGCAGGTATGTTCATGACAGGTTTTTTCATCATCAGTTATGGGCAATATATGTTTAGCTGGCAGGCAGCGCATTTTGATGGCCTGCTGGTAAGCAAACTAAATTTCACCGATTTTCTAAGGGCCAAATACCTGCTGTTCACGATGGTGTCGACCGTAGCGTTTTTGCTTACCATACCCTATGCCTATTTAAGCTGGCGCATTGTACTGGTGCATTTTGTAATGTATTTATGGAATATTGGTGTAAATACCACCATCGTGCTGTTTTTTGCAAACCGCAATGCCAAACGTATCGATCTTTCAAAGGGTGCGGCTTTTAACTGGGAAGGCGTTGGCGCAACACAATGGATCATGTCGATACCTATAATGCTTGCCCCTTTTATTATATACCTGCCGCTAAGGTTGCTTGGGTATCCAAACGTTCCGTTGGTGGTGCTGGCGGGGATAGGCCTTATCTTCATTTTTTCGCGCAGCTTTTGGCTGAAGAAATTAACAGCTAACTTCTACAAAAATAAATTTAAAATAGCCGAAGGCTTCAGGAATAAATAATATGATATCGATACAAAACCTTACAAAAGTATATGGCGGCGCAACAGTTGTAAACGTACCGCACCTGGAAATAAACCGTGGCGAAAGCGTTGGACTGGTAGGCAATAACGGCGCCGGAAAGACAACACTTTTCCGTATGATGCTCGACCTGATACGGCCTGAAACAGGCGAAGTATTATCAAATGGCGAACTGGTAGCAGGGCATGAAGCCTGGAAAAACTACACGGCCTCCTACCTCGACGAAGGCTTTTTAATAGATTACCTGACCCCCGAAGAATATTTTTACTTCATAGGCGGCCTGCACCAGCAAACACAGGCGCATGTAGATGATTTTTTAGCTTCGCAGGTTGATTTTTTTAATGGCGAGATACTAAAGAAAGGCAAATACATCCGCGATCTGTCAAAAGGCAATCAATCCAAAGTTGGTATCGCATCGTGCCTGTTGCAAAAGCCTGAATTACTGATGCTGGATGAGCCATTTGCCAATATCGACCCAAGCACACAGATCAGGCTGAAAAATGTGCTGAAAGACCTGAACAAACGCCAGGGAGTTACCACGCTTATCTCCAGCCATGACCTGAGCCATATAACCGATGTTTGTGACCGTATTTTGTTGATGGAAAAAGGAAAGATCATTAAAGATATCTCCACCAATTCATCTACCCTGGGCGAGCTGGAGGATTATTTCGCGGTTGGGCAAAGCGCAGTATCACCGGTTAAAATAGACGAAGAAGAGAACCATTAATTAACGTAGAGACACAATACTTTGTGTCTTAATGTTCTTAATATATCGCAAAAGACACAAAGTATTGTGTCTCTACGGGGCATCTGATATATTTGAAAAATGTATTCTATCAGAAAAGCAACCATACACGATGTTGAAACCATCCGCCAGATAGCCGAAGAAACCTGGCGCGTGGCCTATACTCCCATACTGGCAACCGAACAATTAGATTATATGCTGGCGGGCATCTATTCTGCCGAAAAGCTTACGGAACAGATCGAAAATAACGAACAAACTTTTTTATTAGTATTGGAAGGTGGCCAAACCGTAGCTTTTGCAGCCTACTCGCCGCGCGATGAAAATGCCGATGTTTATAAACTGCATAAACTATATTGCCTGCCCTTTACACAAGGTAAAGGCTATGGCAAAATACTCATAAACGAGGTAAGCAACGCGGTAGTAAAAGCCGGTAAACACACCCTCGATCTGAATGTGAACCGGTACAACAAAGCCAAAAATTTTTATGAAAAAATGGGCTTTAAAGTAATTTATGAAGAAGATATTCCCATTGGCCCGTATTTTATGAATGATTATGTGATGAGAAAAGAGCTGTAATGATTGATTAATCAATTTAAAAAGCTTAAATCGCATCTGATATCCCGCTAACCAAAATTTTTAAGCATATGAACAAAGGCGTATTAACTTTCCTCTTTAGTTTATTCATTGGTTTTTCATGCCTGGCGCAATCGCCGCAATTAATACCACAGCCCGTATCGCTTAAAACTAATCCCGGGCATTTTAAACTAAGCCGGCAAACAAGTATAAATACCCCCGTAGGCGATGTCGAAGGTAAAAGGTTAGGTGTTTTGTTGGCCGGGATGATAGACGCGCCTACAGGCTACCATATAACGGTATCCGCCCTTAATAAAACTACCAATGTCATCCGCTTAAAAATTAATAAAACTGCAAACCCGGAAATTGGCGATGAAGGCTACAAACTGAAGGTAAGCCCCACGGCAATAACCATTAGCGCAAATGATGATAAGGGCTTATTTTACGGTATACAAACCCTGGTGCAGTTATTACCTGCGGATATCGAATCAAAAGAAAAAGTTACCACCGCCAACTGGAGCATCCCGGCAGTTGATATTACCGATTACCCGCGTTTTGGCTGGCGGGGCCTGATGCTGGATGTTAGCCGCCATTATTTCCCGAAACAAGTGGTTGAGAATTATATTGATGAGATGGCGAAATACAAATACAACGTATTTCACTGGCATCTTTCTGATGATGATGGCTGGCGCATCGAGATAAAAAGCCTGCCGCAGTTAACCAGTGTTGGCGCATGGCGTGTAATGCGTACCGGGCCGTTTGGTTTTTCAACATTTCAGGGTGTACAACCCGGCGAAAAGGCTACTTATGGCGGGTTTTATACCCAGGATGATGTACGCGAAATTGTAAAATACGCGCAGGACAGGTACATCACCATTTTGCCCGAAATTGATGTGCCGGCGCATAGTCTCGCCCTTATTGCTGCCATCCCCAACCTGTCATGCACCCAGTTACCCTACCCGGTTGATTTTGGCACACAATTTTATACCAAGGAAGATAATGTGCTTTGCGTAGGCAACGATTCGACCTATATCGTGCTGGATAAAATATTTACCGAAATAGCGCAGCTATTCCCCTGCAAATACATCCATATTGGCGGCGACGAGGCCTATAAAGGGTTTTGGGCCAAAGACCCCAAAGATCAGGCATTAATGAAACGCGAAGGCCTGAAAAGCGTTGAAGAGCTGCAAAGCTATTTTGTGAAGAGGGTTGAGCAGATCATAGAATCAAAAGGTAAAAAGCTGATAGGCTGGGACGAGATACTGGAAGGGGGATTAGCGCCATCGGCTACAGTAATGAGTTGGCGGGGCATGGAAGGTGGTATAAAGGCCGCGAAGCTGGGCCACCAGGTAGTAATGTCGCCCTGGGGTAATTGCTACCTCGATCTTTACCAGGGCGATCCGCTGGTTGAGCCGCATACCTATGGCCGTTTATGGCTGAGCGAGGCTTATAATTTTGAACCGGTACCCGATAGCATTGATGCCAAACTTATTTTAGGCGGGCAGGGTAATTTATGGACAGAATCGGTACCCGATGAGCGCCAGGTACAATACATGACATGGCCGCGCGCAATGGCATTGGCCGAGGTGCTATGGTCGCCGAAAAAGGTGCGTAATTTTGATGAGTTTAGTGGCAGGGTTGAGGCGCATTTTAAACGCCTTGATGCAGCCCATATTAAATATGCCCGCAGTATTTATGACCCGGTGATCAGCGGGATACGGATGCCGGGCGATACCTCGTTAAAGGTTAAGTTAGCTTCGCAAATAGGTAAGCTGGATATTTATTACACGTTTGATACCACTATTCCCGATCAGCATTCGCTTAAATATGCTGATGTGCCTTTAGCAATCCCAAATGGCGCGGCGGAAATAAGGGTGGTTACTTACCGCGATAACAAACCCATTGGCAAGCAAATAAATGTTGATTTGAAAACGCTGGCGAAGCGGTAGTTCTTCTATATATCATTGCGAGGAGGAACGACGAAGCAACCTCGTCGCCAATGCATATTCGTGAAGTATAACGACGAGGTTGCCGCGCTATCGCTCGCAATGACAGGTGTTTTTGTTGCAAATAAAAATATTGTAGAGTGATTTGAGTGGTGTTTTAATAAAAGAATGTCATTGCGAGGAGTAGCAAGGGGTTTAGCGCAGGGAACGACGAAGCAACCCCGTCGACAATGCACAACCGCGAGGGATGGCTACGAGGTTGCCGCGCTATCGCTCACAATGACAAAGTATTTTTATAATGAAGATCACTTCGCTTTTATAACCACTGTAGCTGCCTGCAAACCCTTTGCTGTAGCGGTAAAAGTAATATCTCCCGGTGTTTCTTTTGCTTGTACTATGGCTAATGCCAGGCCATTAAACGCCTTGCGGTAATCAGCCTTGAACGGATCGTGGCTTACTTCATCGCCATTATCAACACTGGCTATAAAGCCCTTGCCGTTTATTTTAAAGTTTACCAAATTATCGGCATCAGGCACCAGGTTACCGTCTTTATCCAATATTTTTACGGTAATGAATGACAGGTCTTTACCATCGGCGCTGATAATTTTTCTATCGGCCAGTAATTCAATTTTGGCAGGTTTGCCGGCGGTATGTATCTCGCGGGTTAAAACCACCTTGCCATTTTTGCGCGATACAGCTTTTAAGGTGCCTGCTTCAAACGGAACGCGCCACATGATATGGAGGTCATCACCGGTTTTCTTTTTTATGCCGAGGGATTTGCCATTAAGGTATAGCTCCACTTCATCCGCATTATTGTAATAAGCCCAAATATCCACCAGTTGGCCCGGTTTCCAGTTCCAGTACGGGAAGATATGTAGCACAGGCTTATCCGTCCACTCGCTTTGGTACATGTAATATACGTCCTTGGGGAAGCCTGCCAGATCAACAATACCAAAATAGGAGCTGCGCGATGGCCATGAGTATGGCGTTGGCTCGCCCATATAATCAAAGCCCGTCCAGATGAAAAATCCCGACAGGAAATCATACTTCTTCATCTCTTTCCAGGTAGCTTCGTGGGTTGAGCCCCAGGGTGGGCGGGTATTGTCGTAGGCCGATACGGTATGTTCAGGGTTGCCGAACGGTGTATTGTTATTACTTGGCCAGATCCTAATGCTGTCTGATGGCATTTCATAATGCCCGCGCATTTCGAGGCCCGAAGTTGTTTCAGTTGCAATGAATTTTCTGCCGGGGTAACGGACATGAAATTTTCCATAATCGTATTCATGGTAATTATACCCCACCAGGTCGATAGCGCCCGATTTTATGATTTTGTTACCTGTATCGGGGCGGTCATTAGCTGTGGTGATAGGGCGTGTTTCATCAAGGCTGTGTACTATGGCGGCCAGTTCGGGGGCAATGCGTAGGGCGCTGGTATCGCCCTGTTGCGGTATTTCGTTGCCAATACTCCATATAATTACGCTGGGGTGGTTGCGGTCACGAAGGATCTGATCCTGCAGGTCGCGTTTGTGCCATTGTTTAAAGTACAGGTGATAATCATATTTAACTTTGCCCCATTCCCAGCAATCAAATGCCTCATCCATCACAATAAAGCCCATTCTATCGCACAGGTCGAGCAGCTCGGGTGCGGGTGGATTATGCGAGGTGCGGATGCCGTTGCAGCCCATCGCCTTTAGTATTTGCAACTGGCGTTCTAAGGCACGGTTATTAAGTGCCGAGCCTAAGCTGCCCAGATCGTGGTGATCACATATACCAAGTATCTTTATATGCTTGCCGTTTAATGAAAAGCCTTTATCAGCATCAAAATTAAAATAGCGGATGCCTAAAGTGGTGGTGTAGGTATCAACCACTTGCTTATTTACTTCTACCTGCGTAATTACTTTGTAGAGGTACGGATGATCCACCGACCATAAGATGGGGTTTTTGACAGTTATGTGTTGGTTTGATAGGATAACAGTATCTTTCAGATCAACCTTCGGCACAATATCGCCATAAGCAGCAACAGCTTTACCTGCAGCATCATAAATGGTTGATTTTATAGTAATGGGTGATGTGTTGCCGTCATTTTTCACCCGTATTTTCAGGTCAACTGTTGCTGATTGTGCAGATACCTCAGGAGTTGTTACATAAGTACCCCAGTGCTCAATGGCAGTTTTATTAGTCGTCACCAGCCACACATTCCTATAGATCCCCGAGCCTGAATACCAGCGCGAATTTGGCTGTACCGAGTTATCCACCTTTACAGCGATGGTATTTTTGCCGCCGAAATTCAAATAAGGCGTTAACTCATAGCGAAAGGAGATATAACCATTCGGCCTGAAACCCAACTCATGGCCATTTATATACACCGTGCTTTTTTGGTATACGCCGTCAAAATCAATATAAACCAGTTTGCCTTTTGATGATGCGGGCACGGTAAATGTTTTGCGGTACCAGCCTATGCCGCCCGGCAATGCGCCACCTTCGGGTGTGGCAGGATTATCCTTGCTGAATTTGCCTTCGATGCTCCAATCGTGCGGAAGGTTGAGTGTGCGCCAACCGGCATCTGCAAACGCAGCTTGTTGCGCATCCGCCACATCGCCTAAATGAAAATGCCAGTCTTTATCAAAATCAGCAATGGTTCTTTGCGCCGATGCTTTTATGGTAAACAATAAAGCGATAGCAAATAGTAAGGATAGTTTCCCTACCCTGTGTATAAAGGCTGTAATAATTGGCATAACAGGTTTATTTTAGGATAAAATGTATAACAGACACTAAATTAGTAATATTAATATAAACTTATCAAAAATAAAATAGCTGCAAATAAAAATGCCCATGTAATTGTTACATGGGCATTTTTATTATTTGTGAATACGCTGTTTATACTACAGGCGAGGCGGTAAATATGCCTGCGTAATATTTGCGGTAGGCATAGCCTAAAAACAGGTTGATCAATAGCATTGGCGCGGCCATGGTTAAGCCAGAGGGCAGCAACGCGGCATGAAATAAAAATATATTCAGCGTTATAGGGAATATGATCAGCACAAAGAAGGCGGTATATTTGTTGATGATTAAAAACAGGCCGCTAACAATTTCCACCACCTTTAAAAACGGGAAGAAATAACCTGCGCCCATTAATCCTCCTTCGAAACCGCTGGCTTCCTTTGACATAACCGGCATTGGCATATGCAAAAAGGGATGAAAGTAATTAAAGCCAAATACAACATATATAAGGCCTAATAAAATCCGGGTAATTAAAACTGCAATTTTCATAATCAAGGTTTTATTGTATGTTTAAACATCTAAATTAGTAATTTAATTGACATAAACAAATATAAGCAGGGCTAATAAATCAAAAGATGATTAGATTCGTTTAATATTTTACTATGAATTTACAAAAGATAACATTTGGCAGCGGATGCTTTTGGTGTACCGAAGCCATATTCCAAACGGTTAAAGGTGTAAAAAAGGTAACCTCGGGCTATATGGGCGGCAAGGTGGAAAACCCTACCTACAAGCAAATATGCACCGGCGATACCGGCCATGCCGAAGTAACCGAACTTGAATATGATGCCGACGAGGTGCCATTTGATGAGCTGCTGCTGATATTTTTCAGGACGCATAACCCTACCACGCTCAACCGCCAGGGCAATGATGTGGGCACGCAATATCGCTCGGCCATATTTTATCATACCGATGAGCAAAAACAAGCGGCTGAGGCGATGATAAAAAGGTTAACCGATGAGCAGGTATTTGACGACCCTATTGTTACCGAAATAACCCCGGCAAGCAAATTTTACAAGGCCGAAGATTATCACCAGAATTATTTTGTTGATAACCCCCGCCAGCCGTACTGCGCCTATGTGATACAGCCCAAATTGAACAAGTTTGCCAAGGAGTTTACAGAAAAGATAAAGCCCGAGTTGTTACAATAAGTACATTTGTGATATTTGCATCATGAAAAAACTTTCTATCGGCTTACTGGCAATATTTTTATTATTTAGCGCATGCTCATCATCCAAAAAGGTGGCAGATGCTACCATTGTAAATAATGGTAAAGTTTGGGCATTGCTGTGGCAGCAACAAGCCGCCGAGTATAAAGCTTTATGTTTCCAGGCTTATAATATTGCCAGGGAACGGGTTGATGAAGCCGTTAAAAACCCTTCGGCAAAACCCTACGCCATTGTTACCGATATTGACGAAACTTTACTTGACAATAGTCCCTACGACGCGCAGCGCGCCATAAATAATTTAGGCTTTACCAGCCCGACCTGGAAGGTGTGGACGGCCAAAGCCGTAGCCGATACCGTGCCCGGCGCACCGGCCTTTTTTAAATATGCAGCATCGAAAGGTGTGCAGATATTTTATGTTACTAACCGCGATGAAGATGAGCGTGCCGGTACATTAAAAAACTTACAGCTATATAACCTGCCTGATGCAGATAATGAACATTTGTTATTAAAGCTTAAATCATCAAGCAAAGAAGACCGCAGGCAACTCGTACTGCAAAACCATAACGTTATACTGCTGTGCGGCGATAACCTGGCCGATTTTGATGCCCTGTATGATAATAAGCCCACTATTGAAAACAGGGCTGCCAATACCGCTAAGCTGATGCAGCAATTCGGCAGCAAGTACATCGTATTGCCCAACCCAACCTATGGCGATTTTGAGGGTGCGCTGTTCAACTTTAATTATAAGCTTAGCAACGCGCAAAAAGATTCCATCATTAAAGCGCAGTTAAAGTTGGATAAGTAGGGAAGAAAACCAATATTAAGTTTTTGTTAACACGATCATCGGCAGAAAGCAATGCTTACTTTTGATTTGCTTTTTACTGATTGTTTATGAAACAAAAAATCACGCTCTGCATCATTTTGCTGATAAGTGCTTTCCGTGTGCAAGCACAATTGCCCGGAAAAATTGCACAAACACAACAGGTATTGCTGCCTAACGGCTGGAAACTTAGTCCGGCGGGTACCTACCTGCAATTAGGCGACCTTCCCTTAAATATCCAGTTATCAGCATCGGGCAAATTACTGGCTGTTACCAATAACGGGCAAAGTACGCAGTCGGTACAGCTTATCGACCCGGTAAATCAGAAGCTGCTGGATGAAAAAATATTAGGTAAATCATGGTATGGCCTGGCCTTTAGCCGCGATGAAAAAAAATTGTATGTGGGTGGTGGCAATGATAATTTTATACTCGCCTTCAATATAAAAAATAATAAAATAGGTACTGCCGATACACTTAAATTAGGCAAACCCTGGCCTGCGGATAAAATATGTACCACAGGCATAGCCGTTAACAAAAGCAACACCATTTTATACACCGTCACCAAAGAGGATAGCGCGCTGTATGTTATCGACCTGAACACCCACAAAGTAATATCAAAAACCAAATTGCAGGCCGAGGCCTATAGCTGCATCTTATCGCCCGATGAAAAAACGCTGTACATTTCCATCTGGGGCGGGCAGCAGGTTGATGTTTACAATATCGCCTCGCAAAGTATCAGCAGCATTAATTGCGGCAGCCATCCTAACGAGATGCTGCTGAATAAAAAAGGTACCCGCCTGTTTGTAGCCAATGCCAATGATAATTCGGTATCTATCATCAACACCAATACACAAAAAGTAACCGAAACCATAGCCACCGCGCTTTATCCTACACAGCTAACAGGCTCAACCACCAATGGGCTGGCGCTATCGGCAGATGAAAAAACCTTGTTTATTGCCAATGCCGACAACAATTGTTTGGCCGTGTTTGATGTAAGCCTGCCCGGCAACAGCAAAAGTATGGGCTTTATTCCGGTAGGCTGGTACCCCACCAATGTAAAAGTGCTGGGCACTAAAATAATCGTATCAAACGGTAAAGGTTTTACCTCGATGGCCAACCCGCAAGGCCCGCAGCCGGTTAGAAAAGCCGATAACAGCGGTTACCAAAAAGGCGCTGTAAATTCAAAGGAGCAATATATTGGCGGCTTGTTTAAAGGCACGCTTTCGTTTATCAACGTGCCCGGTGCCGGTCAGCTTAAAACCTATACCAAACAGGTTTATGCCAACACACCATTTAATATACAACGCGAAAAACTGGCTCCCGGCGAAACGGGCAACCCTATCCCGCGCAGCAGGGCACAAAAATCGCCCATTAAATATGTGTTTTATATTATTAAGGAAAACCGCACTTACGACCAGGTTTTGGGCGATATAACAAAAGGCAATGGCGATACCTCGCTTTGCATTTTTGGGTATAATGTTACGCCCAACCACCATGCGATAGCCAATGAGTTTGTTTTGCTTGATAATTTTTATGTTGATGCCGAGGTTAGCGCCGACGGGCATAACTGGAGTACCGCCGCCTATGCCACCGATTTTATTGAGAAAACATGGCCCACCAGCTACGGGGGGCGTGGCGGCAATTACGATTCGGAAGGCACCCGCCGCGCCGGCGACCCCCGCGATGGTTATATATGGGATTACTGCAAAAGGGCGGGTGTAAGCTACCGTACCTATGGCGAATTTGCCCAGGATGGCGAAGCTAATATCAAATCGTTAAAAGGGCATCTTTGTCCGGCTTCGCCGGGCTTCGACCTGAATATAAAAGATATAAAACGCGAGCAAATATGGGCGCATGATTTCGATTCGCTGCTAAGCATCAACGCGGTGCCGCAATTTAATTCCATCCGTATTTGTAACGACCATACCAGCGGACAAAGGCGAGGTGCAATATCGCCCATTGCCGCCGTTGCTGATAACGACCAGGCCATAGGCTTGCTGATCGACCATCTTTCAAAAAGCGCTATCTGGAAACAATCCGTAGTATTTATTTTGGAGGATGATGCCCAAAACGGCCCTGACCATGTGGACGCGCACCGTTCGCCGGTATTGGTTGCCGGGGGATTTGTAAAACGAAACGCGGTGATACACGATATGTACTCCACATCGGGCGTATTGCGCACCATCGAGCTAATATTAGGCCTGCCGCCCATGAGCCAGTATGATGCCGCTGCTTTGCCTCTATATAATTGCTTTAACAACCAGCCCGATGCTACACCCTACGTGGTAAAACCCACGCAGGTTAACCTGGAACAGCGCAATGTAGCGGTAAACGAAAGCAGCAAACGCTCGGCTACATTTAACTTGGCAAAGGAGGATAAAGTACCCGACCTGGAATTGAACGATGTGATATGGAAATCGGTAAAAGGCGAAGCATCGGTAATGCCGGCACCTAAGCGAAGCGCGTTTGTGATATTGGAACAAAAGAAAAAGGATGATGACGATTAAAAATTGATACAATTAGTGTGTTAATTCAAATCAAATTATTGTACTTCGTGTTATTATTTTTTGATCCAGTGTAATCCGCTTTAATTAGTGCATTAATATGACAGTTTTAGAAAACGAATACCTGAAAGTAGCCATCGATATCAAAGGCGCGCAGCTTAGCTCATTTTACAACAAAGCCACCGGTGTTGAGCAGCTTTGGGGTGCCGACCCTAATGTATGGCCCTGGCACGCGCCAAATCTTTTCCCGATCGTTGGCGGGGTAATTAATGATGAGTTATTGGTTGATGGTAAAGCCTATCCCATGAAAAGGCATGGTTTTGCCCGGCAGTCGGAGTTTGTTTTGTTAAGCAATGACGATGTGCAGGCTGTTTTCTCGCTGCCAAATTCCGAAAAAACGCTTGCGGTTTATCCTTACAGGTTTGATTTTGAGATCATGTATATGTTGATAGATAATGCCCTGCGCATAACCTATAAAGTGATCAACCACGATAAAAAAACCATCTACTTTTCTGTTGGCGGGCATCCGGCCTTTAACGTGCCTTTTAATAGTGATGAAAAATACGAGGACTATTATTTAGAGTTTGAAACCGGGGAAAAGCTGGTAAGGTACCTCTTAGCCCCCGACGGGATGTTCTCGGGCAAAACAGAAGCTGTTCCGCTGGATGGCAACAAACTGTGGCTCACAAAAAACATGTTTGATAACGATGCGCTTGTGTTTAAAAACTTGCGCACCCGGGAGGTAACTATCCGGAGCAAAAATCACGATCAATCGCTTTCGGTTGAATTTCCGCATTTTAACTATTTAGGCATCTGGGCCAAAGCAGGCGAGCCATTTGTTTGTATCGAGCCATGGTTGGGCTGTACAGATACCGAGGGTGAAGCAAAAGATATCAGTAAAAAAGAAAACATCCAAAAACTACATGCAGGCCATGTGTTTGAAGCCGCGTTTTTTATAAGTATATAAATATGGTTATGTTATTAGACTCCACCAAAAGATTTTCAGACAGGGTTGCCAATTATATCAAATACCGCCCCGGTTATCCTGCCGAAGTATTAGCCTGGTTAAAAAAGGCATGTGGTTTAACAGCGGGATCGGCCATTGCCGATGTTGGCGCGGGCACAGGTATTTTTACCAAATTATTACTTGATGAAGGCTACAAGGTTTATGCTGTTGAACCCAACCAACCCATGCGCGAGGCTGCGGTGGAGTGGTTAGGAGACGATAAAAATTTTACGCCTGTAGATGCCCCTGCCGAAGCCACCACCTTGCCTGCTAATAGTATAGATATGATTGTTTGCGCGCAGGCATTCCATTGGTTTAATAATGAAAATACCCGTATAGAGTTCAAAAGGATATTGAAAGAAAATGCCAAAGCCGCCCTGATATGGAATAACCGGCTTGTTGACGGAGATGATTTTTCAGTTGCTTACGATGCCCTTTTAAAGAATAGTTCGGTTGATTACAACACGGTTAATCACCAAAATGTGAACGATATTGATTTTAAGGCATTTTTTAAAGATAGCGTTTACGAGGTGAAAAAATTCCCGAATGTGCAGGTATTTGATATGGCCGGATTGGCGGGCAGGGCATTCTCATCATCCTATGTCCCGGCAGAAGGTACTAACGAAGGCAAAAAATTCCTGGTATTGTTAAAAGATATTTTTGATAGATATAATGTTGATGGCAAGGTGAAATTCCATTACCAAACCGAGGTTTATTTAGGGCAAGTTTAATAAAAAACCTTAACTGAAAATATTTTCAGCACCTGCGATCAAAAGCTATTTACTGGCCTCCACATCAACATCAACCGTAACATCGTTTGACATTACCATGCTGCTGCCACCGATATTAAAATCAGTACGTTTTAATTTTAGAGTGCCCTTAAAGGATGCCGTATTGCCTGTAGCTGTGTAGCTGAACGGCATATCAACTAACTGGGTTTTGCCTTTTATGGTAAGGTTAAACTGCCCGGTATAATTATCGCCACTTTTATGTTTTAATGACACCGATTTCATAGTGATCTGCGGGTATTTGGCTACATCAAAATAATCTTCGCCTTTTAAGTGTTCATCGCGCATATCATTGTCGGTATTAAGGGTATTCACATCCACAGATGCCTCAATGCTGCTGCTGCCTAAATTTGCCGGGTCAAACTGGATATTGCCTTGCAAACCGCTAATGTTGCCGCCGGTATTTATGCCTAAATTTTTTATTTTAAAAGTAATGGTTGATTTTGTTACGGTATGTTTTACCTGTGCGATGGCACAATTCGCTATCAATAAGAGGATTACAGGAAGATATTTTTTATTCATATTTTATATAACGCAGTTTTTCAAACATAATGATTTATGCGATTGTATTTTTACATTAGTAGGATCAAAATGAATGTGCGGATATGCAGATTCTTTTTATTGAGAAATGATATAATCTTCCAATCAATACATCTTCAAATGAGATCAAAATTATTACTGTTGTTTTTGGGCGTAGCATTTACCACGCAGGTCTTTGCACAAAAGGGTTTCCCGTTTGATAACGAGATACGGGCATTTAAGCACCAGGATAGTTTAAATTTTCCTAAGCCCAATGGTATATTATTTATAGGCAGCTCGTCAATACGCTTATGGGGCGATCTGGAGCAACGTTTCCCTAACGAACCGATCATTAAACGTGGTGTAGGCGGCTCACAGTTATGGCAACTGGTAGATTATTATACACCTTATATACTTTTTCCATATCATCCCCGCAAAATATTTATTTATGCCGGCGAAAATGATATTGCTGCGGGTAAACCGGCGCAATCTGTTTTGGATGAGTTTACTAAATTATGGGGTATGATACGCGAAAAGCTGCCCGATGCGGAAATTTATTTCATGTCGATAAAACCAAGCCCTATCCGGGCAAAATATTATGCCGAGGTTGATAAAGCCAATGCGATGGTAAAGGCGTTTTTAGCAGGCAAGCCAAAGGGCCATTACATTAACCTGGTAACGGTTATTTATAAGCCGGGAACAACAATGCCTGATTCAAGCCTTTTCCGTGCTGACTACCTGCACTTAAATAGTAAAGGTTATGATAAATGGCAAAAGGTGCTGGAACCGTATGTGAAATAAAGGCGTAAAAAAAGCCCCCCGCCTGGCAGGGAGCTAACTCATAAACACTAAACGTGATACAAATCCTTTTAATTTTTTTATTAATTAAAAACAGAGTATACGTTTATGATCTTCCAGCCATTACCGGTATTTGCAATGGTGACATAGTTACTGCGCACAAAAGTTTTAAATTGCATATCTACCTTTACTACAACTAATTCTGTATTATTTTCAACTAACGATGTACTGGTGGTGCAATCCTCCTCAACGTTTTTAATTTTTTCTAAAAAGTCCATCATTTGTTTTTTAGTGCAGCTTACCAGGCGTTTGCCCTGTAGTATGGTAAATTTCGCATCGGGGTCAACCACATCGGTCAAGCCATCAAGCCTGCCGCGTACCATGGCATCTACATAAGTATTTATGGCATGGGTTTTTGTAAACATACCTTCGCCGGGTTTATCAGTTGCCTTAGCAACGCCGCATACGATAAACAGTATCAGTAGCGATATAAATTGTTTTAGTGCTTTCATCGTATTAAAATTTAATTGTTGTTGTTCTTATTTATTCATTAGACAACGAATAGTTACAATACGTTGCATTAATTTATGTTAAGCTTACATTTTTTTTGCGTTAACGAGATATCTAATCTACGAAACTATTCGTACAAATATCTACGATATGTTTCGTAGATACAAATAGTTTTTATAAAACTTTATATTTTAGCATAGATTTTAACAATATTTAACCGATGCCTGTAACCCTCCGCCCCGCAAAATTTGATGATATACCAGTTTTACAGCAATTAATAGCCCAATCAGTACGTGGCTTAAGTAAAGGGTATTATACACCACAGCAAATTGAAAGCTCCATTAAATATATTTTTGGTGTAGATACTCAATTAGTGGCAGATGGCACTTACTATGTGGCCGGGGCAACTCATACAATTGCAGCCTGCGGCGGTTGGAGCAAAAGGCAAACGCTTTATGGCGGCGATCAGCATAAGGAAGCCGCCGACCTATTGCTTGACCCATTGACGGATGCCGCACGCATACGTGCTTTTTTTGTGCATCCCGATTGGGCGAGACAGGGAATTGGCCGCATGCTGATAAGACTATGTGAGGCCGAGGCCATAAAGAACGGCTTTAAACAAATGGAACTGGGCGCTACTTTACCGGGCGAGCCGCTTTATGCCGCCATGGGTTACAAAAGTATATCAAAGGTGATAGCGCCCATGCCCGATGGCGAACAACTGGAAATTATAAAGATGAGCAAACAGTTGACCGGGTTATAACAAAAAAGCCCCCGATTTATCGGGGGCCTTAGTTAAACACTCACTATTACTATTTACTTACTTGGAAGTACTATCAATACTGGTTATTTCCCATCCGAAGGCTTTGTTGAGGGTTATTACATCGGTACGGGTATAGCCATCATATTTAAATTCAACCTTAATTTTTGCTGAGGCATCATCCTGTTGCATAACGGTTGTATTGGTATTTACTGCAGCGTTTGCTGTGCCGTTATCTGCCAGGTACTTGATCAGCTCATCTTTATTAAGCGTGTTTACATTTTGCCCCTGGTGAAGGTTAAACTGCATATCGTCATCCAGTATTTTATCTAAACCACTTGTTTTACCATTAGTGATGGCGCTGATATAGATATTTACAACATCGTTTTGTGAAGGTTGAGTTGAAGCTGGTTTAACAGCGGCGTTTGCGGCTACACTGGCAAAAAGTATTACTATACCGGCGAGCATTGATTTTAATGTTTTCATGATTTTTATATTTAAATTGTTATTAGTTTTATGTCTATATGACACAGCCAACAAGCAAAGTGTTACAATGAGATTTACTAAAAATTAATATTTAACAAACATTTAACATTAGGTGTAAATTTTTGCAAAACGCTAAAGCAAATAATACATTAACATTAATATGGTTGAGTTTAACACCATTATTTTACAATTTGCCTCGCAGGGCGAAAAAACCGGCTGGACTTATATTGATATCCCAGCAGACATTGCGCAGCAGTTGAAACCTGGTAATAAAAAATCATTCAGGGTTAAAGGCATACTTGATGCTTTAGCTGTTAGCGGCATGGCCGTGATGCCCATGGGCGAAGGCAATTTTATTATGGCCCTAAATGCCCAAGTAAGGCGGGGAATACATAAGCATACAGGCGCTATGCTGCAGGTTAGGCTGGAGGTTGATAACGATTATAAGGTTGAGGTGCCCGATGAACTGAAGGAATGTTTTGATTTTGAAACCGATGCACTCGCTTTTTTTAACACGCTGTCAAAATCTCACCGTGATTATTTTTTAAAATGGATAAACGATGCCAAAACCAGCGAAACCCGGGCAAAGCGGATTGTAAATACGGTTAACGCTATGCTAAGGCGCTGGAGTTTCAACCAGATGGGTAGAGAGATGAGGAAGAATTAATTTGAATATTTGAATATTATTTTACGTTTTGGGCTTTCACCGGTTATATTTCACACTGCTGAATAATTCCTGAAAAGGCGGTAAATTACCCGCACATCTGCACCTCCGCATATTTGCACATTTAATGCAAAGTGTTCAAAAAATCTGTACATCTGCACATCCGCATAGCGGCACATTTACATATATTTACCAATTGATATTTTATTAGCTAATGAGCGAAGATTTAACACCGAACGATAACCCTGCAAATAGCCAAGAAAAATTACACAACATTACTTCCCTTGATGGGCTGTACGAAAACTGGTTCCTTGATTACGCTTCCTACGTAATACTTGACCGTGCCGTACCGCATATAAACGATGGCTTAAAGCCCGTACAGCGCCGCATACTGCATTCGCTAAAGGAGATGGACGACGGGCGCTTTAACAAGGCTGCCAACGTTATTGGCAACACCATGAAGTATCATCCGCACGGCGATGCCTCTATTGGCGATGCCATGGTGCAGATAGGGCAAAAAAACCTGATGATTGATTGCCAGGGCAACTGGGGCGACCCGGTAACCGGGGATTCAGCCGCCGCGCCAAGGTATATCGAAGCAAGGCTTTCAAAGTTCGCGCTGGAAGTTGCTTTTAACCCCGAAACTACCGAGTGGCAGGCCAGTTATGATGGCCGTAATAAAGAGCCGATAACCCTGCCTGTTAAATTCCCTTTGCTATTGGCGCAGGGTGCTGATGGTATTGCCGTAGGTTTAGCTACCAAAATATTACCGCATAACTTTATCGAGCTTTTAGATGCATCAATAGATGTGCTTAAAGGCGGCACGCCAAATTTACTCCCCGATTTCCCCACAGGTGGTTTTGCCGATGCTTCGGCTTATAATGATGGGCAGCGGGGCGGCAGGGTAAGGGTACGCGCAAAAATTGTGGAGCGCGATAAAAAAACATTGGCCATTACCGAGATACCCTATACCACAACAACCGGCGGTTTGATTGACAGCATTATATCGGCCAATGATAAGGGTAAGATCAAAATAAAAAAGATAGAGGATAATACCGCGCAGTTTGTGGAGATCATGATCCACCTGGCGCCGGGTATATCGCCCGATGTTACTATCGACGCGCTTTATGCTTTTACCGATTGCGAGGTTTCCATATCGCCCAACACCTGTGTGATACAGGATGATAAGCCGCGCTTTATGAGCGTGAACATTATGCTTACCGAAAGCACGCACTTTACCCGCGACCTGCTGAAACAGGAATTGCAGATAAAGCTGAAAGAGCTGATGGAGAAAATATTCTTCAGTTCGCTGCTAAAAATATTTATACAGGAAGGCATGTACAAGCATGCCGATTACGAAGGATCATCAAACTTTGAGCAGGTTTTAGAAGTGCTGAACAAGTTATTCGAGCCGTTCTTTCCGCAGTTTTACCGGGAAATATTGGCTGATGATTATAAAAAGCTGATAGATAAACCCATGAGCAGCATCACCCGTTTTGATGTGAAAAAGACGGATGAGCAGATCAAGAATTTAGAAAATGAAATAAAAACGGTAAAACATCATCTTAAACACCTTACTGATTACACCATTGATTGGTTTGCCAAACTAAAAGAAAAATACGGCAAAGGCCGCGAGCGTAAAACCGAGCTGCGCACATTCGACAGGGTAGAGGCCGCGCAGGTGGCCCTGGCCAATATCAAGCTATATGTAAACAAGGAAGACGGTTTTATAGGCTCCGGTTTAAAAAAGGATGAGTTTGTTGGCGATTGCTCGGATATTGATGAGATCATTGTTTTTAGGGCAGACGGCAAATGCATCATAACCAAAGTACAGGAAAAAGTTTTTGTGGGTAAGGATATCATCCACGTTGCCGTGTTTAAAAAGAACGATGAGCGCACGGTTTACAACATGATATACAAGGATGGCACCAGCGGGGTAAGCTATATCAAACGTTTTGCAGTAACCGGCGTTACCCGCGATAAGGAATACGACCTTACCAAAGGCTCGAAAGCATCAAAAGTATTATACTTTAGCGCCAACCCTAATGGCGAGGCCGAGGTGATCAATATCCAGCTAAAACCGCACTCTAAACTTAAAAAGCTACAGTTCGATGAGGATTTTGCAGGCATAGCCATTAAAGGCCGCGCTTCGATGGGTAATATCGTTACCAAATACCCGGTTAAAAAAATAGTGCTGAAAAGCAAGGGCATATCTACCCTTTCGGGGCGTAAAATTTGGTATGATGATATTTTAAAACGTTTGAATGTTGATAGCCGTGGTAAATATTTAGGTGAATTTGATGGTGATGACCGCATTCTGAGCGTAATGGACAGTGGCATTTATGAGCTCACCAGCTTCGACCTGAACAACCACTTTTTTGATAACATGATACTGATAGAAAAGTACAATCCCGAAAAGGTATATACGGTTGTACATTACGAAGGTAAATCAAAAAATTACCTGGTTAAACGATTCGCGTTTGAAAACACGCCGCCGGGAAAAGAAACCAGCGTGATCAGCGACGAGAATGGTTCAAAACTTACATTTATATCAGGCGCGGTACAGCCGCTGGCCAAAATCGATCAGCTTAAAGGCAAAACACAAACACCCGAAACTATCGAGGTAAACCTTGCCGACCTGATCGATGTAAAAGGGATGAAAGCGATGGGTAACCGAATTTCTCAGCATACTGTACAATCTGTTGTGCCGATAGCTTCGGAAGAGCTTGTTGAAGCGGCAGAGACAGCAGTAGCTACAGTAACCGATGATGAGGAAGAATTAACAGAAGCAGTAGCCGATGAAACAGCAATACAAGAAGAAATTGAAGAACCGGAACCTGTAGTAAGATCACCCAAAATAGATGCCCCGGAACCGAAATTGCCTGTAGAAGAGCTGGTGGAAACTCAACCAAAAGAAGAGGATCAACCACAGGCAGAACCGGTTCAAGCAGAAGAAAAACCTGTGGAAACACAACATAAAAAGGTTGATTTTGAGATCACTAACCCGGATGATATTGAGATAGATGATAAAGGGCAGTTGGGCTTATTTTAGGCGATGAGGATTAAATATCTATTTGACATTTAATTAATAATTGCTAAACCTATATATTTGGTTAATTTATTGGCCTAACAGGCTGATAAGCGCCATTATGAAAAAGATCATCTTTATTAACTTCCTGTTATTAACCCTGTTTGCAAACATTGGCATCGCCCAAAAAGCAGCACACACTTTTGCTTTAGGCGATTCTGCCTTTTTGCTGGATGGCAAACCCATACAACTTATCTCGGGCGAAATGCATTGCACCCGGATACCGCGTGCTTACTGGCGCGCCCGCATGAAAATGGCAAAGGCTATGGGTTTAAATACCATTGGTACCTATGTTTTCTGGAACGCGCAGGAGCCTGAGCCGGGTAAATATGATTTCAACGGTAATAATGATATTGCTGAGTTTATCCGTATAGCTAAGGAAGAAGGATTATGGGTAGTATTACGCCCCAGCCCTTACGTTTGCGCCGAATGGGAGTTTGGCGGTTACCCATGGTGGCTGTTAAAAGATAAAACCATGAAGGTGCGTAGCCAGGACCCTAAATTTATTAAAGCGTACCGCGATTACATATTGCAATTAGGCAAACAGCTACAACCATTATTGGTTACCCATGGCGGCAATATTTTAATGGTGCAGATAGAGAATGAATACGGATCATACAGCAACGACAAGCAATACCTTGATATCAACCGCAAAATATTCCGCGAAGCGGGATTAGATGGCATATTATTTACCTGCGATGGCCCCGGGGAAATGGCTTCCGGTTACCTGCCGGGATATTTGCCTGCTGTTAATGGTTTAGACGACCCCAAACAAGTAAAACAGCTCATCAATAAATATCACGATGGCAAAGGGCCATACTACATTTCGGAATGGTATCCCGGTTGGTTTGATAGCTGGGGTAGTCCGCACCAGGGCAGCAATGCCGATAGCGATGCCAAAAAGCTGGATGAGGTTTTATCGGCAGGGCTATCCATTAATTTGTATATGTTTCATGGTGGTACTACCCGAGGGTTTATGAATGGCGCTAACATGAGCAAAACCGACCCGTATTCGCCGCAAACATCGAGTTATGATTATGATGCGCCGCTGGATGAGTCGGGCAATCCTACGGCTAAGTTTTATAAATTCAGGGATGTTATTGAAAAGCACTTACCCGCTGGTGAGCATTTGCCACCCGTGCCTGAAAAAAGCAAAACTATCGCTATAAATACTATAAAACTTACCGAGAAGGCACCCCTGTTTGCCAATTTAGGCAGCCCGGTTATGGAGCAACATCCTCTTTGTTTTGAAGATTTGAACCAGGGCTATGGCTTTGTGTTATACACCAACACCATAAGGAAACCCTCACATGGCATATTAAAAATAAAGGAACTGCGCGATTATGCCACCGTTTACCTGAATGGTAAACGCATAGGTGTTTTAGACAGGCGGCTAAGGCAGGATTCGCTTGAAATAAGTACCGATAAACCTAACTCCGTACTGGGTATTTTGGTGGAGAACAATGGACGCATTAACTATGGCCCTTATTTAACCGATAACCGCCAGGGCATTACCGAAAAAGTAACGCTAAACAGCACCACATTAACAGGCTGGATAATGTTTAAGTTTCCTTTCAACACGGTATCGGGGCTTAAATATAATGCGGTTAATGCAACAGCAACTAATGGGCCTGCGGTATTTAAAGGCACATTTAACCTAAGTGCTACCGGCGATACCTATTTAGATATGCACGGCTTTGGCAAAGGCTTTGTTTTTTTAAATGGGCGTAATTTGGGCAAATACTGGTACATAGGCCCGCAGCAAACTTTGTACATTCCCGCAGCATGGTTGAATAAAGGAAAAAACGAGATAGAGGTATTTGATGCGTTAAAGGGCGATCATCAGCAGATCAGCGCCCTTGACCACCCGGTTTTAAATGAGGTGGTAAAGCAGTAAACTATATTTGAAAACATTACGCCGAACGGAGTTTTTTTCTATTTTTGAATATATTATCACAAATAGCTAATTACAGGCATCCAAATGTTTTTTAACGGCGGCGGTTATTTTTACTATCTCGTATTAGGGTTGAATATCTTTTGCGTAATACATAGCTATCGCAGGGGTACCCTAAATAGATGGATATGGCTGATAATTTTTATACCCGTTATTGGCAGCGTGATATACATTTTTAGCGAAGTGCTTTCAACCCGCCGTATAAATACACCCAAAATTGATATCGGTGCCGTAATTAATCCCGGAGGAAAAATTAAAAAACTGGAAGACGAATTGCGTTTTACCGATACGTTTACCAATAAAATAAAACTGGCAGATGCCTATCTCGCCGCCGGTTTTACCGATAAGGCTGTTGATTTGTACACGGCCAGCCTTACAGGCGCGTTTGATGAAAATGAGCATGTATTGGCACAGCTTATAGTTGCTTATTATGCGCAGCAACGCTATGAAGAAGTTATCCCTATAGCAAAAAAATTATATAAACTACCACAATTTGCGCGTTCAAAGGCGCACATGCTATATGCTCTATCGTTAGAAAATATGGGCGAAACCGAACTGGCCGAAGCTGAATTTAAGGCGATGAAAGGGCGATATTCATACTTTGAGCAGCGGTACCAATACGGCCTTTTTTTAATGCGGGCAGGCCGCGATCAGGAGGCCTTGAATATTTTTACAGATATGCTTAACGAGGAAAAGCACCTGGGCCCGGTTGAAAGAAAAAGCAGCCGGATATGGTTTGCTAAAACAAAAGATGAATTAAGGAAAATTACGGTGTAGAAATTACGCCTTACTTTCAATACTACTACCTTCTGTTTAGCGCATAATCCCTTAACATAAATATAACCTGTACCCCTAACGGCTATCGTTTACAAATTGTAACTTTAACGTATGAAATTGCGTGTACTGGTTTTAATTAACGCGGCTGCGGTAGCTATAACCCTCTCTATTGTAAATTACTATTTCCGGCATAGCTGGTATGATGTGCTGATCACTTTTTTTGTGACCATTATTACCAGTTTTTTAATTTTTTATTGGTTGATAGAAAAATATATCTATTCAAAAATAAAACTCATTTACAAACTCATCCATAACCTTAAGCTGGGCCGCGACCTGCGCGATGCTTTAGGCGAACATGTAAGCGCCGACCCGATAAATGATGTAGAGCAAGAGGTAAAGGAATGGGCGAAGCTAAAAAAGATTGAAATTGATGACCTCCGTACCCAGGAAAAATTCCGGCGTGATTTTTTGTCAAATATATCGCACGAATTTAAAACACCGCTTTTTGCTATACAAGGCTATATCGAGGCTATTCAGGATGATGAGTTTGAGGATCTGCACATGGCAAAGGATTTTCTTTTAAAGGCATCGCGTAATGTTGACAGGTTGAGCTACCTAATTAAAGACCTGGATGAAATATCAAAACTTGAAACCGGTGAGATGGCCATCAACTACACCAAATTCAAAATAAACGACCTGATAAAGGAGGTTTTTGAGTCGATGGAGATGAAAGCCAAACAACATCACATTAAATTAATATTCAAACAAAAATATGATGAGCCAATACATGTAAATGCTGATCGCGAGAAGATCATACAAGTGCTGGTTAACCTTATTGATAACTCATTCAAATATGGTAAAGAGGGCGGCAGTACCTCTGTGAGCCTTTTCGAGCTGCACGACCAGGTACTGATAGAAGTTACCGATGATGGCATCGGGATTGAAGAAAAATACCTCCCACGCCTTTTTGAGCGCTTTTTCCGTACCGATACCAGCCGCTCCAGGCAGATCGGCGGCTCGGGTTTGGGGCTGGCTATCGTAAAACATATTATCGAGGCGCACCAGCAAACCATTAACGTACGCAGCACCGAAGGGCTGGGCTCCACATTTGGCTTTACCTTGCAAAAAGCCAAGCCCACTTTACAATTCCCTAACATTCCTGTTTTAAAGAATTAACATTAACTTAACATTGCAAATGTACATTTGCTGAAATCCGATAAAAAGTATGTCACTAAACAGCATATTCCAGTATTTCGTCCCTAAGGATAAAAAGGTATTTTTTCCCTTATTTGAGCAGGCAGCCAGCAACGTAGTAGCTATAGCAACTGTGCTTGTTGAAGCTGTAAACTCCGCCAACCCGGCTACCAGGGAAGAACTGTTTAAACAAATTGACAAGCTGGAAAACAAAGGCGATGAACTTACCCACCAGATCTATCTGGAACTTGGCAAAAACTTCATTACCCCGTTCGACCGTGAGGACATACATGCCCTGGCTACCGCAATTGATGATGTGGCCGATAATATACAGGGTGCTGCCAACCGCATGAGCCTTTATCGTATTGATGAATTTAATGAGCACATCCGCAAACTGAGCGACCTGATATTACAGGCCAGCATTGATCTTGAAAAAGCGATACGCGAATTAAAAGACTTACGTAATGTACGTGCCATAGCCGATTCATGCATCCGCATAAACAGTGTAGAGAACCAGGCTGATTATGTTTTTGACCGTGCCGTAGCCGACCTGTTTTTATACGAAAAGGATGCCATCAAGCTAATAAAATACAAAGAAATACTGGCCGCGCTCGAAACCGCTACCGATATGTGCGAGGATGCCGCCAATGTAATGGAATCAATATTAGTTAAAAACGCCTAAAGCAAACACTGATCGATAAATGGTTACCACCCTCCTTGTTGTTGTAGTTGCGCTGGCACTCATATTTGATTACACCAATGGTTTTCATGACGCTGCCAACTCTATAGCAACCATCGTATCAACCAAAGTATTAACGCCTTTCCAGGCGGTGGTATGGGCGGCTGCATTTAACTTCTTAGCTTATTTTGTGGTTAAAGATCACCGGGTAGCCAACACGGTATCAAAAATAGTTAACGAGCATTTTATTACCATGCATGTAATACTGGCCGGCCTTATTGCCGCTATTACCTGGAATTTAACAACATGGTGGTTTGGCATCCCGTCAAGCTCATCGCATACGCTCATAGGCGGCTTTGCGGGCGCGGGTATCACCAACGCGTTATACATGGGCTCGAACGGCCTTAATGCTATAAACATACCTTATATACTCACCATTGTAGCCTATATAGTGCTGGCGCCTTTTATAGGGCTCATTATAGCCTATATAGTAACTATTATTATATTGCATATATGTAAACGGTCGCGTCCATCAATTGCCGAGCGTTGGTTTAAGCGGCTACAGCTCGTATCATCTGCGGCATTAAGCTTTGCGCATGGTACTAACGACGCGCAAAAGGTAATGGGTATTTTATATGTTACACTTATCGCCTCAAACATTATAAAAGCCGGTTCGGCAATGCCCGACTGGATACCTTTAGCCTGTTACTCGGCAATCTCACTGGGCACCATGAGCGGTGGTTGGAAGATCGTTAAAACAATGGGGTCGAAAATTACCAAAATAACGCCGCTTGAAGGTGTAAGTGCCGAAACCGCAGGTGCTATTACCTTATTGCTTACCGAGCGTTTTGGCATACCTGTATCCACCACGCATACTATTACCGGTTCCATTATCGGGGTGGGTTTAACCAAGCGCGTATCGGCAGTACGCTGGGGCGTAACCATTAATCTGGTTTGGGCCTGGATCATCACCATACCTGTTTCCGCGCTTATTGCCGGGCTGGTATTTGTATTGATCAGGTTGATAGGATAATTTTAATTTCGGATGTTCGATTTTTCACTATTGTTTGTTTTCAATGGTGTTCAAGAGAGCTACGCAGTTTCGGATTTACTTCCCACACAATTAATATTTTATCATTTTATCATTTTACCATTTTTACTAAATTGTGCCATGAAAAAGTTATTGCTGATCCCCGTTTTATTTATTGCATTAATGCAGCCAAAGGCTAACGCGCAAAACAAACCATCAATATTTGACATGGCCGGTGGTATAAAAGATGCCCTTTTGCAGGGCACGGCCAAAAGCACCGATCAGTTGTCTGCAGTGAATGGTTTTTTGGGCAACCCTACCGTTAAAATACTTTTTCCGCCCGAAGCGCAAAAGGCCGAGCACACACTAAGGGGCCTGGGTTTAAATAAGCTTTGCGATAATGTGATCGTATCTATGAACCGTGCCGCCGAAGATGCCGCCAAGCAAGCCGAACCTATTTTTGTTGATGCTATAAAGCACATGAGTGTTAATGATGCCACCAATATATTGTTGGGCAGCCAGGATGCTGCTACTCAATATTTCAGGCATACTACCAGCGCGCAGCTGTCGGCTAAATTTAAACCTATAATACAGGCCAGCTTAAACAAAGTGGGTGCTACCAAATATTATGGCGATGCGGCACAGGCTTACAACAAACTGCCTTTTGTAAAACACATCAACCCGGATATTAGCGATTATGCCACCCAAAAAGCTATTGATGGGATTTTTATTGAAATAGCTATTGAAGAACTTAATATCCGCAAAAATATCTCAGCCCGTTCAACACCGATGATGCGAAAGGCTTTTTCTTTTGCTGATGGAGCTAAGAGGTTGTTTTAAACACCCCCACCCAACCCTCCCCGGAAGGGAGGGCTTTAAGAATTTAAAATCTCTCCTACAGGGGGAGATTTAGAGGGGGCTTATTTCGCCCCGAACTTCACCTTTACTTTAATCTTCTCAGCCTTTCTATCGCTATTTCGCATCCAGGCAGGGCCATCCTTTATCAGTCCAACCGCGGCGCTATCTGTTTGTGCGCCCAAGCTTTTTATGATCTTAAAATCGCTAAGCGAATTATCAGCATTTACCATGAATGATAGTTTAACCGTACCTATTTTGCCATCGGGCGATTCGGCATTGTCTTTTAAATACTTTTTAAACACATTCCATCCGGTTGCGGGGTGTGCCGATTGATATTCCTCTTCTTTTTTTATACCGTAACCTGTGGTTACTACTTCATTTAACGAATTGCTGCTCGGTTGCATGGCTATAACTATCGAATCTACCGGATGTGCTACTCTTACCTCTTTTACCATGTAACCTATTGACGCTAAATCCAATAATACATTCCCCGGGTTTGCGGGAACAGTAAACCGGCCGGCTGCATCAGTTTGTGTTATTATATCAGTGCCTTTTACTTTTACCGTAACACCAGGTATAGGGCCTGTTTCATCCTTAACTACCCCCTTTATTACTTTCGTGTTTGCCGGATCTATGAATACACCGGTAACTTTCCCTTGCAAATTTGTTGTACTGCCGGTCGTCTTTCCCGGGGTAAGTTCTTTATCCTCAATCTGGGCTGATGCTATAATTGCGGTACTCTGTTTAACACTTTTTCGTTTTTGCCCAACATAGCCCAACACAACAACTTCATTTAATGGTGTTGTGTCTTTAGCTATTGCCGCTGCCATGACGGGCTTAGGTTTGATGATAACCTCTGCCAGTTTGGGCGAGCTCGTCGTTCTGTTTTCCGGAGCCGATGGTTTGGCAACAACAATTTGCCCAGCAAGCAGGTTGGTTTGAACTGTGTTTTTAGCATGCGACCTTTTTCTTACGACAATTTTTGGTTGCGGCTTTATTGCAGCTATATTATTATCCGGCACCTTTGTTTTAAAGCCAGGTTGTACAATTTTGGGTTTATCTGTACGGGTTATTCTTTTTAGGCGTGTATCAGGCTGATAGTTCCTTATCCACAAACCACCAATGGTTAGAGCAATAATTACCGAAGCGGCTATCGAAATAGTCCTCCACATAACGATGCGGTGTTTTGGTTTATCAATACGGTTATTTAAGCGCGCCTTTATATCATCCAGGTTTTTGTGCTGATCGATACCTGTCTGTTCATAGCCCTCCAGGGCCTCCATTAAAAACGGGTCGTTCTGCGCTTCCTTTTCTAATTGGTGCATAGCACGGGCATCAAGCTCCCCGTTAAGGTACTTTTTGATCTGTTGCGATATATCAGTTCGTTTACTCAATTGCTTTTCTCCAGACAAATTTTCAGGTTGCGCTTACCATTTTGTATATAGCTTTTTACATCATTCAGGCTGTAGCCGGTGTGTTCGGCAACCTCCTTATAACATTTCTCCTGTAAATAAAACAGGCTTACGGTTTGTTTTTGCTTAGCCGGTAATTTATCCATACACCGTTCCAAAACTTTCAGATAGTCCTCATCATATTTATTATCAGGATGCAAAACCGGGGCAATTTCCATAACGTCATCCAAAGCAACCACCTCCATTTTTTTACCGGCCCGAAGCTGCATCAGGCAATAATTCCGCGCCAGCACATATAACCAAGCCCGAAACTGCTTTATATCATGCTGTTTGGTCTTGCTTACTAACTCTTCAAATATCCCCATTACGGCATCCTTGGCCTGTTCATCATCCTTCAGATATTTTAAACAAACGCCATAAACCAGCGATACATATTTTTCATATAAACGGCCCAATACAGCCAAGTCGTCACCGCTGCGGTAAGTGCTGAGCAAATGCTCATCATCTGCTTCGTCGGGCTGTATAGTGCGGTTAAAAAAGTTCATGTATTGGCAGCACAAAATAATTTTTTTAAATGGCTTATGGAAATGCGGGCTGTTAGATAAATAATGGGTTGCTTTAACTTGTTAAGCTGGAAGCTTTAACAATGCCGTACCACGGGTTACGCTGCGCTAAACCGGCGGCAGCAAACAAAAAAAGCGACAGGCTATCAACCTATCGCTCTTAATATTTATAAATCCGAAATTGAAAATCCGAAATCCGAAATCAAATTACACCATCAACCTGATCGGATCTTCCAGCAACCCTTTTACGGTTTGCAGAAAAGCGGCCCCGGTTGCGCCGTCAACCACGCGGTGGTCGCAGCTTAGGGTTACCTTCATTACATTGCCGGCTACAATAGCGCCATTTTTAACAACGGGCACTTGCTGTATGCCGCCTACGGCTAATATACAGGCATCGGGCGGGTTAATAATAGCGGTGAATTCTTCAACGCCAAACATGCCCAGGTTTGATATGGTAAAGGTTGATCCTTCCCAATCGCTCGGCTGCAGTTTTTTGGCTTTTGCCTTTTGTGCAAAATCCTTTACCATGGTTGATATAGCGCCTAATGATTTCTCATCGGCATTACGTACCACAGGCACCAGCAAGCCTTCGTCAACAGCAACAGCAACACCAATATTAATGGTTTCGTTATAGCGGATCTTATCGCCTAACCATGATGTATTGATATTAGGATGTTGTTTTAGTGCCACGGCGCAGGCCTTTAGCACAAAATCATTAAATGATATTTTAACTGATGATGTTTCGTTTATTTTAACGCGTGTTGTTATGGCCTGATCCATATCTATCGACATGGTTACATAAAAATGCGGCGCGGTAAACAGGCTTTCTGCCAAACGTTTGGCTATCACCTTGCGCATCTGGCTAACAGGTTTCTCGGTATATTTCTCAACACCGGTATATTGCGTAGCGGCTACAGGAGCTGCTGGTGCAGGTGCCGGGGCTGGGGCTTTTGCAGCAACCGGTTCAGGCGCAGGTGCTTGTTTAGTTGGTTCAGGTGCAGGTGCTTGTTTAGTTGGTTCAGGTGCAGGTGCATCAACAGGCTCAGGAGCTTTGGCGGCCTCTGGTGCCGGAGCAGGTTTAGCAGGTTCAGGTGCTTTTGCAGCAACAGGTTCAGGCGCCTTAGGTGTGCTTGGTGTAAATACTACCGGTTCCGGTGCGCTTGCAGCAACAGGTTCAGGTGTTTTAACAGGCTCAGATGTGGCTGCTGGCGCTGGTGTTGCAGATGGTGAAAATGATTCAATATCTTTTCGCACTATGCGGCCGCCATCAGCAGTGCCTTTTAAATCGTTAAGGTTGATGCCTTTTTCCCTTGCTATCCTGCGTGCCAATGGCGATGCCTTAACACGGCTATCATCAGCAGTTGACGCAGCAACTGTATTTGCAGGGGCTTCAGTGGCCGGTGCAGCTTCTGTAGCCGGTGCAGCCTCTACAGCTGGTGCCGGTTCTTCAGCAGCTACGGCGGCTTCTGCAACAGGTGCAGCAGCTTCAATAGCAGGTACGGGCTCGTGCGGGGTTTCGGCAGCCGGGGCTGCTTCAGTTTTAGCTTCAGGGCTTGCAACACCCGCGTCCTGTAATAAAGGTGTAATATCGGTGCCGGCTTTACCAACAATGGCTATAATGCCATGTACAGGTGCAGCTTCGCCTTCTTTAGGGCCTATATATAATAATGTACCTTCTTCGTAACCCACAACTTCCATAGTAGCCTTATCGGTTTCTACATCAGCTAGTGAGTCGTCTGATTTTACTTTATCGCCAACTTTAAAATTCCATTTGTTTATTACGCCTTCCGTCATGGTATCACTAAGGGCAGGCATGCGTATTACTGTTGCCGGTATTTTTGAAATATCAACTTTAGGTTGTGCGGCTGGCTCGGGGGCAGGTGCTGGTGCATCGGGCTTTGCTTCTTCAACGGGGGCAGGTTTTGCCTCTTCAACAGGTGCAGCTTCTGCTACAGGTGCCAGAACAGGAGCTTCTGCAGGTTTTTCTTCTGTAGTTGCAGCTGGTTTTTGCGCTTCTTCCGGTTTATGTTCAGCTTCGGCGCCGCTTTCGCCAAGGGCTGTTTTATAGTCTTCGCCTTCGTTACCTAAAACGGCAATAACAGCATCAACCGGGGCTGATTGTCCTTCTTCGATACCAATAAATAATAGGGTACCTTCCTGGTACGACTCAAAATCCATAGTGGCTTTGTCGGTTTCTATTTCGGCAAGCACATCACCCGGTTTTATCTTATCCCCAACTTTTTTATGCCATTTAGCTAATACACCATCGGTCATGGTATCGCTCATTTTAGGCATTTTAACAACTTCAGCCATATATATTATGTTGATGAATAGTTATTTAAATTTAATGTAATATAGTTTTAATCCTTAATATACGGATAATCTTTTTGAACATATACATCTGTATAAAGTTCTGAGGCTTCGGGCCATGGTGAGTCTTCAGCAAATTGTACCGATTCCTCAACCTCTGCCTTTACTTTAGCTGCAACATCTTCAAACCAATGCTCATCAGCATAACCTTCTTTTTCAATAGCTTGTTTGATGATCTCTATCGGGTCTTTTGCCTTGTAGCTTTCCAGTTCCTCTTTGGTACGGTATTTTTGAGGGTCAGACATGGAGTGCCCTTTATACCTGTAAGTACGCATTTCCAAAAAGGTTGGCCCTTCGCCGCGGCGTGCGCGCTGTACGGCTTCGTCCATAGCGTTGTGTACCGCTACCGGATCCATCCCGTCAACCGGAGATGATGGGATACCATAAGGCAAGCCTAATTTATAAATATCAGTTTGAATGGTGGTACGCGCTACAGATGTGCCCATGGCGTAACCATTGTTTTCGCAAACAAATATTACCGGCAGTTTCCATAAGGCAGCCATATTAAAAGTTTCGTTCAATGCGCCCTGGCGTACGGCACCATCGCCCATGTAGGCAACGTTTACAAACTCGGTACCTTTAAATTTCTCGGCAAAAGCAATGCCCGCGCCCAAAGGTATCTGGCCGCCAACTATGCCGTGCCCACCATAAAAGTGCTTTTCCTTATCAAACATGTGCATGCTGCCGCCTTTGCCTTTTGAGCAGCCAGTAGCTTTGCCATACAGTTCGGCCATAATGGCTTTTGAGGTTACACCTTTGGCAATGGCATGTGCGTGATCGCGATAAGCGGTGATCATGCTATCCTCTTGCTTTAATACCGACATGGCCCCGGCCAGAACAGCTTCCTGGCCTATATATAGGTGACAAAATCCCCTTATTTTCTGCTGCCCGTATAATTGCCCGGCTTTTTCCTCGAACCTGCGCATTAAAAGCATCCACTCGTACCATTTAAGGTAGGTTTCTTTATTTATTTCGATTGAACTCATTTTTCAAACAAACAATTTTTCGTGTTAACGCGCAAATCTAATTATATCCTTGCAATTATCGAAACCGCAGCGAATTTCTTGGAAAAGATTTATCTGTTTTTAAAGTAATATTATTAATTATGGCTGGTACGCAAAAATTTATGCCGAAAAGAATGCTTTTTACTTAAAAATTATCAATACAATTAAAAACTTGCTATTAAATAGAAAATCAGGCACTTAAAAAAGTTTGGCATTATATTTTTTGAAAAAAAAGTGCCATTTATTTGCAATTCTAAAAATTTTGGATAGTTTTGTATCCATACGATATAAACATTGTATAATTTAATAAACATTTTGTTGGCCCGACAACAACAAACTAAGGATTAAATGAAGAAAACTGTATTAGGTATTGTATTATTTTTCAGCGTTTTAGCCGCCCAGGCTCAAACAACGACCCCGGATCAACCCGCAGCGAAGACTACGGACGACCAGGAAAGTTTAGCAAAAGATTATTTGTCGCAAATTATGGGAGTGGCCTTATCGGCAACTTCAAACATGAAACTTTTTCATTTTGTGTATGACTGGATAGGTACCCCTTACCATTTTGGCGGTAACTCCAGAAGAGGGATAGATTGCTCGGCATTTACAAAAGAATTATATAGCGAAGTATTTAACCTTGATATCCGCCGCAGTTCACGCGATATTTTTAGCATGGTTAGCCCTGTTAGTAAGGATGAGCTGAAAGAAGGCGATCTGGTTTTCTTTAAGATCCACAGCCGCAGAATATCACACATAGGTGTTTATTTAGGTAATAACCGCTTTGCGCACGCTTCATCAAGGGGTGTGGCCATAAGCAGCCTTGATGATGCTTATTATAGCCGCTATTTTTATAAGGGGGGCAGATTGCTCAGCGCCTTTAAGGATCAGATTGATAATTTACCGGATGACAGCGGTACCGAAAGTAAAAATTAAAAACCTAAATACCCGATCCTTTCAGTAAAATGAAAGGATTTTTTTTTACCGTATGAATTTACCCCGCTTGTTAATTATTGCTTGCATTTTGGTAGCGTTGCAAGCCTGTGAAAATCCAGGCACCACCCGGCAGTCTTATCAGCCCCCAAAAACAACCTCTAAAAAAATAGTAGTTATTAAACCACCGCACGACACTTTATGTATTGCTGCCGTAGGCGATATCATGCTGGGTACATCATACCCCGATACCACCACTTTACCGCCCGACAGCGCAAAGAATAGTTTTGCGGCAGTTGAAAAATACCTGCATGGCAACGATGTTACCTTTGGTAATTTAGAAGGTACATTGCTGGATAGCGGTGCCCCGGCTGCATATAAAATGCATTTAAAAAGCAAAGCCTACCTTTTCAGGATGCCGGTGCGCTGCGGAAAGGTGTTAAAAGATGCCGGCTTTAATGTGCTAAGTATAGCTAATAACCATATAGGCGATTTTGGCGATAATGGCCGCTTAAGCACGATGAAAACGCTCGACAGCAGCCAGATAAATTATGCCGGTTTGCTAAGCCATCCATCGGCAATATTTACCGTTAACGGGGTTAAATATGGTTTTTGTGCTTTTTCGCCCAATAGCCAGGTCGAATCAATTTTAGACCTGCAAAATGCCACGCAGATCATTCAGCAACTAAAACAACAATGTGATATAGTAATAGTTGCCTTTCATGGTGGCGGCGAGGGTGTAGGCTTTGAACACGTCCCTTTTAAAGTTGAATCATACTTTGGAGAGAAGCGCGGCAATGTAAATGCCTTTGCCCACAATGCTATTGATGCCGGCGCCGATGTTATATTAGGTACCGGCCCGCACGTAAGCCGTGCCATTGAAGTTTACAAAGGGCGGTTTATAGCGTATAGTCTGGGTAATTTTTGTACTTATAAATGTGTAAGCGTAAGCGGCATTTGCGGTATTGCCCCATTGATAAAGATCTATCTGAACAAAAAAGGCGAGTTTTTAAATGGCCGCATCATAGCGGTTAAACAAACCCACAACGGCGGCCTGGAGACGGATAGTTTAAACAGTATAGTAAAACGCATCCGCTTGTTAACCCAAATGGATTTTCCGCAGTCGGCACTGAAGATTGGTGATGATGGTGTGATAACCAGCCAACTTAGTTTGAATGCTATTGATACTTTAAAAAGCAATCAATAGCATCCTTTTAAATCCTGGTTCCTACTTTGTTTCGTCGGTAGTATTCCTTACCAAACTTATGCCCGAAAAGAAAAATAATAAAGCAATAATGCCAACTACGGTTAGTGTGGTAACATTGCTACCGTGCTGAATAATGGAGATACCGGCATAAATTAATCCTATAATTCCTAATACAGTAAGTATGGCGCCGAAAGTACGTTTTAAGTTCATGGTTATGGTTGTTAGTTTTTAAAGCATTTTTTTAAAAACAAATAACACACCAATAATTTACATATATTTATTTAATATAATTTTATCACATTATGACACCCGAAATAGGCTTATTGATTGTTGTTTTTATTTTACTTGTTTTAGTATTCAGCTCCTTTGTGACTGTAAAACAGGGCACTATTGCTGTAGTTACCGTATTTGGTAAATACCGCCGCATATTATCGCCGGGCTTGAATTTTAAGCTACCACTTATCGAAAACATCTATTCGCGCATATCTATCCAAAACCGCTCTGTCGAGCTGGAGTTCCAGGCCGTAACGTTCGATCAGGCCAATGTTTATTTTAAGGCGATGTTGCTGTACTCGGTACTTAACCAATCAGAAGAAAGTATAAAAAACGTAGCCTTTAAGTTTGTTGATGAGCGCAACCTGATGCAGGCTTTGATACGCACTGTTGAAGGCTCCATCCGTGCATTTGTTGCCACCAAGCGCCAGGCCGAAGTACTGGTGCTGCGCCGCGATATTGTTGAGCATGTAAAAGAACAGCTCGACCAGATACTGGAAAATTGGGGTTATCATTTACAGGATCTGCAGCTGAACGATATCACTTTCGACGATATCATCATGAAATCAATGAGCCAGGTAGTGGCCTCAAATAACCTTAAAGCCGCCGCCGAGAATGAAGGCCAGGCTTTACTTATCACCAAAACCAAAGCTGCCGAAGCTGAGGGTAATGCCATCAAGATCTCGGCAGAGGCCGAGCGCCAGGCATCGCAATTGCGCGGGCAGGGTGTGGCTTTATTCCGCCAGGAAGTAGCAAAAGGTATGAGCGTTGCCGCTAAAGAAATGCAGGACGCGCACATGGATACCTCGGTTATCCTGTTTACCATGTGGACGGAATCCATCAAACATTTTGCAGAAAACTCACAGGGCAATGTGATATTCCTGGATGGATCAACCGATGCCATGCAGCAAACCATGAAAGAAATGATGAGCTTAAACCTTTTGCATGCCGACAAAGTCAAAAAGTAAATTTTTACCATAACTCTTCATGAAGATTAGTTTACTGAAAGCGGTTTGTATTGTTGTTTTATCTTTCGCCGCACTGCAAAACGTGTCGGCGCAGGATTATCATCAGCTAACTATTGATGATTTTCAGGGCATACCCCGGTCAAATACTAGTGGCGTTATTGCCTATACCAATTGCACTATCGATTTTCGGTACCAGGCTACGCATAAAAACAATTATTATCAGTTAGATTTTAACATCAGGCTTTTGATGAACAGGAACAGGTCGTGGATGGATAAGGCCAGGGTTACCTCGCCCGAAAAACTGGCTGAAATACTCAAGCATGAGCAGGGGCATTACCTGATTGCCTATATGGAGCAGCAGGAATTACTGCGCACGGTTAGTAAAACCGTATTTCACGAAGATTACCAATACCAGGCGCAGCATATTTTTGATACTATCGATGCTAAATATAAACAGCTGAATATTGATTATGATGTAGATACACAGCACATGGTAAACCGCGTACAGCAAAGCAGTTGGGATGCGTATTTTCAAAGGAAGCTGGCTTATATGCCGCCTTTGGCCGTTAATGAAAATCGGTGAAGAATGTGCTTAGCATCTGCATATACGTAAATTTTAAAAATAGATGAAATACCTTTATTTCTTTTTATCGGTTTTACTTGTTCAGCCGGTTTTTGCACAATCAAAACTGGTAGTAATTAAAGCAATGTCTAAACGTGTATCGATAAAAGATGGAGATTATTTTAATAAAAATGCCTGGACGCTTTCGCCGGAGAAAAAGCCGGATATTTTTACTGCCGAGAGATCGAGAAAAACAAAATGGGTTACTTTTTACACTGACATAGATTCTATAAGCGTAAAAGTAAGGCCGGGAACAGTATATAACTTCGTTATATTATTGAATGGGAAAGATTCCTGCTACACTCAAATAGCCAGTGCTATACCTCCGGAAAATAAGAACAATGATAACATAACTGAAAACGATACGATCCCATTTACGCTAACTGCATTTAATGCTATTAAAGTAAAAGCTGTTATTAATAATACCGATACCCTGAACTTACATTTTGATACCGGTTCATGGGATTTTCGTTTAACTAAAGATGCCATATTAAATAAGACAAAACTCTTATCAAATCAACCCGGTGCTTTAGCAGGTAAAGTATATCCCGATTACAACAATTTGAGTAAGGTATTTAAATTACAAATAGGCAATTTAGTTTGGAGCAATCCTGAAATTGCCGCTACGCAATTAACTGCGCGTGACATGGATGGGCGGTTTGGCTGGAACGTATTTGAAGGCAAGATGGTGGAGGTAAACTATGATAATGATCTTATTATCATCCACTCCAAACACATAAAAGCACCCAATGGCTACATTAGGTCAAAACTGGAATTTATGCATTCGTTTATTTGTGTTAAGGGAAACTTTAAAATAGATGATAAAAAATACTTTGGCAATTTTTTGATGGATACGGGTTCGGGGGAGGCTATTATTCTGGACAGCGCCTGGGTAAGCGATCAAAAGTTTCCTAAAAATTTGAAGTTATTGAAATCATTGGTGCTTAAAAACCCAAAAGGAATAAAGTTTGAAACTAAAATAGTGCTATCGCCGGCTTTTAAGATAAATGATTTTGAATTAACCAATATTCCGACATCTATTTTAGGCAGTAAAAATCCGGCAGGCTTCGGGATCAATAATTTAGGTAATGATTTTTTAAAGCGGTTTAATATGATACTGGATTTAAAAAATGATTATATATACCTAAAACCAAATAAGTTAACAGGGTTAAAATATAAAGAAAGTTCATAGCTGTAAGTGCATTAAGATCACTTCACAAGGTTATTGAAGGCGCGTTGATGTAAGTTTAGAATGCTTCGCCCACCGAGATGAACAATCCCCTTGAGCCCTCATTGCCAAAGCCATAATTAACGGAGATATTGGTTTTTGATACCTTGTTAAGCTTTATACGCAAGCCCGGGCCGTAACCCGGCTGTATGGCTTGTAAACGCGTACCCTGCTGTGCCGAAAATGATTCGGCATTAACAAATACGGTGCCGCCAAGCACACCATTGGCTGTTATCCTGTAGCGGTATTCACTTTCAAAATATACCATTTGTGAGCCGCGGAACCTGCCCTGTATATAGCCCCTGCCGGTGGCAAAGTTAGCATCCCAGCCTGTTGCCGGCAGATCGAGATATGAGGGTTTGCCCGATATGATCAGCCAGTCATAGCTCCATAAGGCCAGTACGTTATCCGATCCATCGGGGAATTTAATATACTTTCGGGCATCAATTATGAGTGATTGCCAGTCGTTCGAACCGCCAAAAACCTTATCGCTGTTACGCAACTGTATGCCCACATACGCGCCGAGGGAAGGGTTAATAGCATTATCACGTGAATCCAATATACCGTTAATGGTAAAGCCCGAAGCTATTGAACGCGACGAGGTGCCATATTTGCTATAGTCAGACACGGTGCCATTAAAATTGCCATTTTCTGAAACATTCCAGTGATCGTCAAAATCATAGCCTATACCCGCATAAAAATTGCCGCCGATATGCCTGAGCACCGTTTCATAAAGCTGTATCAGCGAGTAATCCATCGGGTCTTCGGTAGTGGTTCTTGAACTGCTGCCTAAACCATAAGTGCTTTGCGGATATTTTAAATAACTGTAGTTACCTATAAATTCATAAGCGTTATTTGCCGTCCAGAAATTGGTTTGTACAGGCATAATAAACTGCTTTTTCTGCGTGTACGAAGCGCTGGCTATAATGGTAGATATTCTTGATAATGGCCCGTTCCTGAAAGCAACATTGCCTGATATTACCACAGCAAAATCTGTTACCAGCGTGTAGCCAATAGCAGGGACTACCGATATCTGCGGCTTTGAGGTAATAGAATCAATTTCGGATGAAGGCTTGCTATGGAATAACTCTTTTAAAACATCCGGCAGGTCTTTTTGTGGGGTGCCTTTCGAGTTTCCTACAGTATCTTTTTGTATAGGTGCTACGGTATTTTTCCCCTTCGGCGATAATTTTTTTAGGGGGATGCCTTGCCCCTGAATTTGTTGTGCGTGCGCATTCAGGCCAAACAATATGGCGGCTATGCAAAAACCTAAAGTAAAAAATGGCCTCATCCGGGGGTATTTATATATTAGCCGCTTTACACTTTAAGCTACACATCAAACAATCAAAAGCTCGCTATAATTATTGGCGAAAATAATCATTCTGCTGAATATCATTTAAATAATAATATCATATTTATAACATATTATTATTAAGATAAAACAAATTTATAACCAATCCGGATGATAGATATGGGAGCAGCATAACCTTATCGTGCAGTGATTACAACAACAAATGTGTAATATGTAAATATGTTACTACTTTTGCCTTATCGATCATAACATTCCCCCTGCAAACACATGCAGGCTTAATATATCCTGATAAGTATATGAGTATTATTGATAACAGCATTAAGCTGCCACACCAAACCATAAACATTACCGAAGGCGTTTTTAAAGGCGCCGATCTCATCGAAAATAACAAAACCATAGGCCAGTTGGCTGATATGTTTTTGGATGAAAACGCAAGGCAACAAATGGATCAGTCGCAACAGGTTTATCGTGTGCAGGCGCACCTGCCCGTGGCCGATGGCACAACCGGTGGTTTGTTTTTCGGTACCACCTGGATACAGCCCGGCACCGTAGGCGGCGAGTATTTTATGACCCACGGGCATTTTCATCAACTTGCTAACCGCGGCGAATATTACTGGGGATTGAAGGGCAGCGGTGTTTTGATATTGATGGATGAGCAACGAAACGGACGTGCCGAATATATGTATCCCGGCAGCCTGCATTATATACCTGCCTATACCGCCCACCGAGTTGCCAATATTGGCGATGATGAACTGTCGTTCGGCGCCTGCTGGCCATCAGATGCAGGCCATAATTATGATGAGATCAAAAAACACGGCTTCTCAAAACGCCTCCTTAATCGCGATGGTGTGCCAACACTTGTGGATATTCAAATTGCATAAAAAATGAGTTTTGACCCGGGTTTAAATATCCAGCCATTGAACCAGCCTTTGGGTTTTGCCTATGGCGATGATTGCTTCGGCCCCATTGTGGAACAACGAAGGTTGGATGATATCCGCCAAAGCCTGCGCGACCCTGATTGTAATGGCCCCGAAATAGTTTATTCCATAGCCATGGATGTAGGTAAGCAAAAAGATAAACTCACCCTGCAAAAAATGATGCTGCTGTACGGCGTGGTAACTTATGCTGCCGGAAAGTTAGGCGATGAGCCGGTACGAAGCCAGGGGCATATCCATAAAAAATCGATACATAGCGGCTGGTCGCCGCCCGAGGTTTACGAGATATGGAGCGGTAAGGCCATTATATATATGCAGGAGTACGCGGCGGATGATCCCGGCAGGTGCTTTGCAATTTATGCCGGGCCCGGCGATATAGTAGTTGTTCCGCCTGAATGGGCGCATGCTACCATAAGCGCCGACCCAAATACGCCCTTAACATTTGGCGCCTGGTGCGACAGGGAATATGGGTTTTTATATGACGAAGTAAGGGCGCACAATGGCCTGGCCTGGTACCCGCTGATTGATGCAGGTAACGAAATTTTTTGGAAAGCTAATCCGAATTATAATAGCTCAGAACTTACCGTTAAACAGCCTGAAGGTTATACGGCATCACTACAAATAGAAAAAACCATTCCCATCTATACCCAATTTGAACAAAACCCAGCCAAATTTCAGTGGGTATCGCAGCCTGTGCTGAAAAAGCAAGTGTGGGAAAACTTTATTCCGTAAGCTAATTGGCATTTTTTTAAAATATTTTCTTCTGAATGATTATAAATAATCAATTATATGTAGTATTGTATCTACATATACAAAGCTAAGGGTTAGTAAAACGATTAAGCGGATTATTGAAACATAATTGTTATTTTTAAGCCCCGGTTATACACCGGGTAAAATTTACTATACTGTTAATAAACCTGCTAAAAAGCCAATAAACCGTTAGCATAATTTTTAACTCACATAATTAATACAGAAAATTGAGAAACGCTAATTACGACAAATCGCCTTTCGTACAGGTAGAGGTCGAAAATGTATCGTGTGTTACGGGTTGGCAATCTATTGGGGAACAGCTAAACCAGCAGATCAGCCAGTTAAATAAACGGGTGGTAGTTATTGAATGCTACCAGGGCGTTTATGACGATGAGATCGTATCAAACTTAAAAAGCTCGTTAAAACATGACGTTTGGCTCAATGCAAGGGATGCTTTTAAGGATGAGCAGGAAATACTAAACCTCACTTATCCCGATGTGACTGACGATAGGATCTTCGGTTACCTCACCAGGCTAAACATCAGCGATTATTTAGATCAGCATAAAACAGCCCAGCTACAAAAAAAAGCAAATGCCGCTAACGGTGTAGTGATAATTTACGGTACCGGCGCAAGCTTGGTGTTGCCAAATTATGACCTTTTAGTTTATGCCGATATGGCCCGCTGGGAGATCCAATTGCGGATGCGTAAAAATGAGATCAATAACATCGGCCTGAAAAATAACGGTGAGGAATTTTCAATCCAGTATAAACGTGGATTTTTTGTCGACTGGCGCGCTTGCGACAGGCTAAAAAAACAATTATTTACTAAAATTGACTATGTGCTGGATACCAATAAGGCTAACAGCCCCAAGCTTGTAAAAGGCGAAGCAATATTGGAGGGTATGAGGATTGCCGCGCAAAGGCCGTTTCGCGTAGTGCCGTTTTTTGATCCGGGCCCGTGGGGTGGGCAGTGGATGAAAGAAGTCTGCGATCTTGACCGCTCGGTAATAAATTACGCATGGTGCTTTGATTGCGTGCCCGAAGAGAACAGCCTGTTATTAAGGTTTGGTGATATTGATGTGGAAATACCATCAATAAACCTGGTTTTTTATCAAACCGATAATCTTTTAGGGGCAAAGGTGCATTCGCGTTTTGGTGATGAGTTTCCTATCCGCTTTGATTTTTTAGATACGATCAAGGGCGGCAACTTAAGCCTGCAGGTGCACCCGCTGACAGAGTACATTCAGGAGAAATTCGGTATGCATTACACGCAGGACGAAAGTTATTACTTTTTAGATGTGGATGGCAGTGCCGATGTATATTTAGGCTTGCAGGAAAATATTGATGCGGATGAGATGATTCAAGACCTGCTCGCGGCAGAAAGAGGTGAGAAGCTTTTTGACGATGAGAAGTTTGTAAAAAAGTGGCCCGTAAAAAAACACGACCATGTTTCCATACCAGCAGGTACGGTGCATTGCTCGGGCGCGGGCGGCATGGTGCTGGAAATAAGCGCTACGCCTTACATATTTACCTTTAAGCTATGGGACTGGGGCCGTTTAGGCATGGATGGCAAACCGCGGCCTATTAATATTGAGCATGGTAAAAATGTGATACAATGGAACCGCGATGCAGCATGGGTAAAAGAAAATGCATTAAATTTGGTAGAAGATGTGGATAGCGGTGTTGGCTGGCGCGAGGAGCGTACCGGGCTGAATGAACTTGAATTTATTGAAACCCGCAGGCATTGGTTCACGGGCAAAGTTACCCACAACACCAATGGGATAGTGAATGTGCTTAATTTGGTAGAAGGCCGCGAAGTAATTGTTGAGAGCCCAACCAATGCCTTTGAACCTTATGTGATCCATTATGCCGAAACTTTTATTGTTCCAGCAACTGTAGGCGAATACACCATCTGCCCGCATGGCGAATCACAAGGTAAAGAATGCGGCACTTTAAAAGCGTATGTTAGAGTTTAAGTCGGAATGACGGGAAGTCCGGAAATCCGCAAGCAATTTGTTACCAGTAAACCACCGGACTTTCCGACTTATGCGGACTTTCCGGCCTAATAAAAATAAACCATAAATAAACCAATTATGAACCAGGGAACAACATCATCAGCCTCCACCACGGGCTTTGTGATAAAACTAACAGTGGTAGCCGCCTTAGGCGGGTTTTTATTCGGTTACGATACCGCTGTAATATCGGGGGTTGTGCCATTTATAACAACCAAATTTTCATTAACGGAAGGCCTCGTTGGCTATGCTGTTGGCAGCGCGATAGTCGGCTGCATTATTGGCAGTATTTTAGCTGGGCCCATAAGCGACTCACTGGGAAGAAAAAAGGTATTAATATTTACCGCTGTTTTATTTGCAGTATCTTCCATAGGTGTGGCATTGGCAGCCAATTTAACAGAGTTTGTTTTATTTCGTGTTGTTGGTGGCATTGGTATTGGCGCGGCATCAATGCTTTCGCCATTATACATATCAGAAGTTGCACCTGCAAAAATGCGCGGAAAACTGGTTAGTGTTTATCAGTTGGCAATTGTAATAGGAATCCTGATCATTTATTTTGTTAATTACGGAATAGCCGGTTTAGGTTCTGAACAATGGAAAGTTGATACCGGTTGGCGGTACATGATGGCTTCGGGCTTTGTACCATCTGCATTGTTCCTGGTATTGCTGTTTATTGTGCCTGAAAGCCCACGGTGGCTCATTAAAAATAACCGCCGGGATGAGGCAATGGACACCCTGGAAAGACTGAATGGCAAGCAGGAAGCTGTAGCCGTGGCCGATGAGATCGCTTCGACATTAAATGTTGAAGAAGGTACAATAGCTGAACTGTTTAAACCCGGATTACGAAAGGCCATGATAGTGGGTATGTTCCTTGCGCTATTTTCGCAGATAACAGGTATTAACGCCATAATTTATTATGCGCCGATCATATTTAAAAATGCAGGTTTTAATTCAAGTAATGCGTTAGGTGCAACTGCTTTAGTAGGTATAATAAATTTCATATTTACATGGGTTGCCATAGGGTTTATTGATAAAATGGGCCGTAAAAGTTTATTGCTTTGGGGAGTAGGCGGTATGATATTGAGCTTGATAGGCACTGCATATTGCTTTCATGCCCAGGTTCAGGGGATATGGGTAGTGATATGTATCTTTTTCTATATTGCTTGTTTCGCAGCTTCGCTTGGCCCTATTCCCTGGGTTATTATATCAGAGATATTTCCTACAAAAACGCGCGGTGTTGCCATGTCTATCGCCACTACAGTGCTTTGGGTCGGAACGTTTCTAATATCTTATTTCACCCCGCTACTGCTTCATTCTGAAAGTAAGGATCAAACTGTTTTAGCCAATGCGGGGTATCATACTTTCCTGATATTCCTGCTCAATGCCGTACTGCTTTGGTTGTTCACAAAATTTATGATACCCGAAACCAAACAAAAAACGTTAGAGGAAATAGAGTTGAGTTGGAAGAAATAGAGAGTATCCCTTTGTCATTGCGAGGAGCAGGACAGCAAGCGGGCGGGGGCGACGCGGCAAACTCGTCGCATGTACATGAACGCGACGAGTTTGCTTCGCGCGCTATCCCATTGCGCAGTCCGCTCGCAATGACATGGGATTTAGGGTTTTTTAGGACAGAAACTTACGAAGTTTTTAAACGGCGAAGCCTTCAATGAGGCCTTAAAAAAACAAATTACAGCCGAATTAAACTTCGTAAGTTTTGAGCAGGATGAGATATAAAATAAAAAAATCTGTCATGAAAAAGGCATTCCTTATTTATTTAGCTGTTTTTGCATCAGCCATAACTTATGGGCAGCAGGGAAAATATAAACTGAGTACAAATGCACCCTTTGGTAAATACAATTTATTCAGTCCCACAGCCATTACCTCAAAAGGCTGGCTGCACCAGTTTTTAGAATATCAAAAATCAGGGCTGACCGGCCACATCGAAGATGCTGGCTACCCCTTTAATACCGGTATGTGGACAGCCCAGGTGAACGATAAGCAGGAAGACCGCTACTGGTGGCCCTACGAACAAAGCGGTTATTTTGTGGATGGCTGTATTAAAGCAGGTTATTTGCTGCGCGATACCTTCCTCATTAACAAAGCAAAAAAGCAGGTTAATTATGTGCTGAATAAAAAAAATGCCAATGGCAGGCTCGGCCCGCAGGGATTGAAAGGCCGCTGGAATAAATGGCCTTACACAGGATTCCTGAGGTCGTTCATGACAGAGTACATCGTCAACCATGATCCCGCCATCATCGATGCCATGATGAAACATTACTCCACCTACAAGGGGGAGGAATTTGCCGATGAGCTTGACCTGTGCAATGCCGAAGAAATGTGTTGGTTATATGGCATTACGGGTGATGCCGGTATACTACACCGGGCCGAGGTTGCCTACGCCACCTTCAAATCCGACCATAAATACCGCGACAGGGATGGCAGGGATATCAACTTTGCATCAGATATGATCCCTAATTATCATGGCGTGGTGTATATCGAAATAGTAAAGATCCCGGCGATATTATATAGCTATACCGGGAAAAAGGAATATCTGGACGAAGCGTTGCACGGCATATCGCAAATGGAAAAATACGATATGCTGATATCAGGCATACCCAGCACAAACGAGCATTTGGGTAACGGCATAGCCGAACTGGCCGGGCACGAAACCTGTAACTTATCCACTATACCCTATACCTATGGCTACATGCTGCAAATTACAGGCGACGCGCATTGGGCTGATAAAATAGAAAAAGCAGTATTTAACGGCGGTATAGGCGCTATAACCAAAGATTTTAAGGCCGAGCAATACTTCTCGGCGCCCAACCAGTTCATCGCCACCATGACCTCTAATCACTTAGGCTACGAGGATTCACGAATGGCATTCCTGCCTGGGCATGATGTAGAATGCTGTACGGGTAATGTTAACCGCTTTATGCCCTATTACATTGAGCAAATGTGGCTGCATACCAAAGACAACGGCATAGCCGCGGCGTTATTCGGCCCAAGCGAAATTAATGCGCAGGTTGGTACGGCTAATCAAACGGTTAATATCAGCGAAAGCACCAAATATCCATTCGAGGAAAAGATCGGTTTTACGATCACCACAAAAAAGGCAGTTAAATTTCCGTTCCAATTAAGAATACCTGCCTGGTGTAAAAACCCGTCCATCATGATAAATGGCAAAAAGCTGAATGCTGAATTGAAACCCGGCCAGTTCTTCACCATAAACCGGGTATTCGCCAATGGCGATATGGTTACGCTATCTGTACCCATGAGTGTTAAGATCACTAGCTGGCCAAATGATGGCATTGCTGTTGAACGCGGGCCTATTGTATACAGTTACCCTATCCCTGCAACAGTTGATACTGTTAGCAATTACAAAAAATCAACCGCCGTATTCCCCGGCCTTGAATACAAGCCTGCTGCCGCCTGGAACTATTCCTTACTGGTAAATAATGCCAGCGATGTGCAGGTAATAAAAAATGCGGATAACAGCTATCCCTGGAGCGCGGCAATCGCCCCGGTAATACTAAAAGTCCCGGCGGAAAAGCTGATGAACTGGAAACTTCGCTCAACAAAAGATGCAAGCGGCCAGCCTACCCTGCAAACGTCAATGTTCCCCACCAACCGCGACAGCACAGGCAAAAAGGAATATATTGACCTGGTACCTTATGGCAGCACGCTGTTAAGGGTAACGGTTTTTCCTAAAAAGTAGTAGCCCCACAAAAAAAGCCTTACGAAGTTAAACTTCGTAAGGCTTTTTTTGTGATCTTTTATATGATCAGCAACTAATCACTAATCACAAACCTCTAATCACACCTCTCTACTGATACTGTATATAAATAGGATAAGGCTTGTACTTCAACACTTCTGTAGGGGTAAGCATGTGGTGCGGTGCCTTTTTAATATCATTTTTATAAAATAGCTTAAAGCCTGTAAATTGTAC
>Ga0302315_10000135_pt1 | contig 89283 bp, 57 predicted proteins | sample III_Palsa_N3_1_FD_200532 | JGI IMG/M metagenome (GOLD analysis project Ga0302315, IMG submission 200532) | Peat permafrost microbial communities from Stordalen Mire near Abisko, Sweden - III_Palsa_N3_1 | ecosystem: Environmental > Terrestrial > Soil > Palsa > Peat permafrost | place: Sweden...
ACCGAGGGTTAACACAACTCGATATTGAAAATGACACGAATGAGCGTCCCTGGTCAAACTTGGTTTTCAAAACTTCGTGAGTTTTATGGGTAACTTTATGCTTTGATAATCACCATGTTAAAAAAATTTTATTGGCAGCTTGTCGAAGACTAAGCGGGCAAAGGCCTTTACGCACATGCTTCGAGTGCCTCAGCGTGACACCCGCAAAAATCGGTATAATCACCCCTGAAATCGGTGAAATCCCAAAATCAATTCCTCTTATAATCCTTATGCAATATTAAAAAGCTTGCGCGTTCTGTTTTGTGGAAGGGGATGTCCCAATTGCCCTGGTAGCTTACTTTGGTGGGTAACAATACACCGTCAAACCGGTTAAGCTCTATATTCATTTGTATATCAAAGCTGAAAAGCAAGTTGCTGTATTTCATATCCACATAGCGGCCCAGTATCTTAAAGGTGCGCATATCAAATATGGTGGTCAGCTCCTTGATCATGGTGTCGCCGTCGGATGTGCTTGGCTTTCGGATTACTTTAAAACGGTAAACAGGTATAGAGTCGAGGTAGGTGCCGCGCGCAAATTCGTAATAATAATATTCCCGCATATCCTTCGAGAAAATTTCGGTTTTACCGCTGATAAAAGGAATGCCGGTTACTTTGCGCCCCGGCTGAAATATCAGGGTTTTGAGTTTGTCTTTGTACGATTCATTTTTTCCACCGGCTATGGGAATGCCATCTCCTTTTGTAAAGTCGGAGTTGTAAGCATTCTCAAAAATATAATCGAACATTTCTACCGTGTACAACTGGTATTTGCCATCCTTTTTATAGACATTCCCGCTATCGCGTTTGGCCACATATTCCATTTTATGTTTGCCGTTAACATTAGAATGTACAAGTTTGCGGTATATTTTACCATCTATCTTGTTTTTCTTATCATAAGTATAAATCCGGTTTTCGGCAGTAAAACCAAACCGTTTCATGTTACGAAAGGCCTGGTAAAAACTGGTATCAGCTATAACCGCGTCAATAAAATCCTGCGCGTTTAACCGATGCGATTTGATATTTACCGCTGAATCTATACGAATGGTAATAAGGGTATCGGGGTTAAAGCGGTGAATTTCCTGGGCTTTCGAACTAAAAGCGAGAAGCAGGAAGCAGGAAGCTGATAGAATTGTTATCTTTTTAAACAAAGTTTTTATTTGGGACATGATATTTCCAAATTTCTTATTTTAAGTATTCATATATCATGACCGGGCAACGGCCAATTGATGATGGCTATCACTAATTCCCCAATTGTTTAAGCGATATATAAGCCATGAGGCCAACACTCACTTCAAGCGCAGATTCTTCAACATCAAAGGTAGGGGTATGTACAGATGAGGTAATCCCCCGGCTTTCGTTGCGGGTGCCCAGGCGATAAAAGCAGGCATCGGCTACCTGCGAGTAGTAGGCGAAATCTTCGGCAGCCATCCATATATCAAGGTCGAGTACGTTTTCTTTTCCTAAATAATCTTCGGCATGGGCGCGTGCGGAGGCAGTTAACACAGGTTCGTTTATTAAAAATGGATAGCCTTTTACGATATTAAAGTCACAGCTTCCGCCCATACTTTCGGCAATGCCTTCGGCCATTTTCTTCATTTTGACATGCGCCTCGGCCCGCCATTGCTCGTCGAGGGCGCGGAAGGTACCTTCCAGGTAAACCTCATTTGGAATAACATTGGTAGCGCCATTAGCTATCACTTTGCCAAACGACAATACCGATGGCCCTTTTGGGTCGGCAGAGCGGCTTACAATGGTTTGCAGGGCAGTTAATATATGCGCGGTAATAATTACCGGATCGATATTTTGTTGAGGTTGCGCGGCGTGGCCGCCCTTGCCTTTAACAGTAACATACAATTCATCTGTTGAGGCCATGTATTTGCCCGAACGAAAACCTACCTTACCGGCATCAATCAACGGCATAACATGCTGCCCGATTACGGCCTGTGGTTTCGGGTTTTCCAAAACGCCCTCTTTGATCATCAGGCTGGCACCGCCGGGTAATTTCTCTTCGGCAGGTTGAAAGATAAGTTTAACAGTACCGCCAAATTCGCTTTTAAGCGCCATTAATATTTTTGCTACGCCTAACAGTGATGATGTATGTACATCATGTCCGCAGGCGTGCATTACGCCGTTATTTTGCGATTTATAGGGTACATCATTAGCTTCAAATATCGGCAGGGCATCAATGTCGCCACGCAGGGCAATAACCTTATCGGATGGCTTTTCGCCCTTTATAAGCGACACTAAGCCGTTATCAGCCATGCGTTTATAAGCCAGGCCCAACTCATCCAGCTTACCGGCAATAAAAGCCGAAGTTTCCACTTCATGAAATGAAAGTTCGGGATGACTGTGTAAGTGGCGGCGGTTTGCTACCACTTCATCAAAAATAGCTGCGGCTAATTCCTGTATCTGTTGTTTAATCATTGCCTGTTTCCGCTTTTGGCGCGTTAATTTTCTCTGATATTATAAATAAGCTGGTGAACACACCCTGTAATTGCTGCTTAAATTTCTCGGCTTCCAGTTTTGTCCTGAAATCGCCCGCTTTTACTTTAAAATCAGGTTCAGTATAACTTATATAGGTGCGCATGTCCGGGTATTTTGCCTGGAACTTTGTTTGTGCATTATAAGCGTCGGTCCGCACCGGTCCGCTGTATATTTGCACCCTGAAGCCATTTGATGATAAAGCCGCAGGATTTTTCGCCTTCAGGCTTTGTCGCCGGGCTATCAATGTATCAATACGCGGGTCTTTTACTACTTCAACGTTGCCGCGTTCCTGGGCGAAGGAGCCGAAAGCAAGAAGCAGGAAGCAAGATGCTATAAGAACGCTCTTTTTCATTGTATTAACATTTAACATCCTATAGCCCCCTCTAAATCTCCCCCGGTAGGGGAGACTTTTTGTTCTTTCTTCTTTTAAGCCTTTGGTACGTTGAAGGCTTTGTTTTATTAATTATTTAAAAGCCCTCCCCTTCCGGGGGGAGGGTTGGGGGGGCTATTCCGGCGCGTTTAATTCTGCCCTACCCCGTGGCAGTTTTTATATTTTTTCCCGCTACCGCAAGGGCATGGGTCATTACGGCCAATTTTTTGCTCAACCCTTACCGGGCTGGCTTTTTGCAGCTCACGCATTTCTTCGGGCAAGCCGCCGCCTTCGTGTACCAGTTCTGGTTTTGAAGTGCGCATTTTGCGCATATCAGTTTTTGGCTGTGGCCTGGCTTCGCGCACTTCATCGGGTGCCTGCTGCATGGCTATACCACCCCTGAACAGGAAGCTCACCAGGTCTTTATTTACACTGGCCAGTAATTGCCTGAATAACTCAAACGACTCAAACTTGTAAACCAGCAGCGGGTCTTTTTGTTCGTAAACGGCATTTTGTACAGATTGCTTTAACTCGTCCATTTCGCGCAGGTGTTCTTTCCACGCGTCATCGATCAGGTAAAGGGTTACATTTTTCTCGAATGATTTAACAACTTCCAAACCTTTATTGGTGACCGCTTTTTTAAGCGGAACTGCCACCTGCATAGCCTGTATGCCATCGGTAAACGGCACTACAATGTTTTCTACATGATTGCCGCGGGTATCGTATACATCCTTTAAAACAGGGTAGGCCTGTTGTGCAATAGCTTCTGATTTCCGCTTGTAAAACTCTGTTACTTCTGCAAAGGTTTTATCAACCAGCTTATTAGTGGTTAAACCGGCAAACTCTTCTTCGGTAGTGGTTGTATCAACAGAAAATACACGGATCACTTCTAAATGGAAGCCTTCGTAATTATTCAGGTCTTTATATTCGGTAGCTATGTCTTCAACCACGTCAAAAAACGTGTTGTTCAAATCAACATCCAGCCTGTCGCCAAACAGGGCGTTTTTACGTTTGGTGTAGATAACGGTACGCTGCGAGTTCATCACATCGTCATATTCCAGCAAACGCTTACGGATGCCAAAGTTGTTTTCTTCCACCTTTTTCTGCGCCCGCTCGATAGAGTTTGATATCATAGAGTGCTGTATCACTTCGCCTTCTTCAATACCCATGCGTACCATCAGGTTTGAAATACGCTCTGACCCGAATAAACGCATCAGGTTGTCCTCTAATGATACGAAGAACTGCGATGAACCAGGATCGCCCTGGCGACCTGAACGGCCGCGCAACTGGCGGTCAACCCGGCGCGATTCGTGGCGTTCGGTGCCTACAATTGCCAAACCACCGGCTGCCTGCACGCCTTCGCCTAATTTTATATCTGTACCACGGCCAGCCATGTTGGTTGCAATGGTTACTGTTCCAGCTTTACCTGCTTCGGCCACAATATCGGCTTCGCGCTGGTGCATCTTGGCGTTCAATACATTATGTTTAATGCCGCGCAGCTTAAGCATACGGCTTAGCAATTCAGAAATTTCAACAGAGGTTGTACCTACCAGCACCGGCCTGCCCGCCTGGGTTAGCTTTACAATCTCGTCAGCAACGGCATTGTATTTTTCGCGTACAGTGCGGTATACCAAATCCTGCAAATCTGAACGGCTGGTTGGCGTATTAGTTGGTATTTCAACAACGTCCAGCTTGTATATTTCCCAAAACTCACCTGCTTCAGTAACCGCAGTACCCGTCATACCGCAAAGCTTGTGGTACATACGGAAGTAGTTTTGCAGCGTAATGGTAGCAAACGTTTGCGATGCGTCCTCTACTTTGACATTTTCTTTAGCTTCAATGGCCTGGTGCAAGCCATCTGAATAGCGGCGGCCATCCAATACACGACCGGTTTGCTCATCTACAATTTTTACCTTGCCTTCATCAAGGATGTATTCGGTATCCTTTTCAAACAAAGTATAGGCTTTTAATAGCTGGTTAACCGAATGGATACGTTCAGACTTAATAGAAAAATCACGCATCAGCTCATCCTTTTTGGTGATTTTTTCTTCGGACGGCAGGCTTGATCTTTCAATTTCGGCTATCTCGCTGCCTACATCAGGCATTACAAAGAAATGCGGGTCTTCGCCGGAAGCGGTGATCAACTCAATACCTTTTTCTGCCAACTCAACCGAATTATTCTTTTCGTCTATCACAAAAAACAGCTCAGCATCAGCCTTTGGCATTTGCTTGCTTGAATCCTGCATGTAATGGTTTTCTGTTTTTTGCAGTATTGTCCTATGATTGCCTTCGCTTAAATATTTTATTAAAGCCTTGCTTTTTGGTAAACCTCTAAAGGCGCGCAATAAAGCCAAACCGCCACCACCTTGTTCAACATCTGTATTACCTTCGGCTATCAGTTTTTTAGCTTCGTTCAATACGCCGTTAACGTATGCTTTTTGTGCATTAACCAAACGTTCTATCCGTGGTTTTAATAAGTGGAACTCATGCTCATCTCCGCGCGGTATCGGGCCTGAAATAATGAGTGGTGTACGGGCATCATCAATTAAAACCGAGTCAACCTCATCCACCATCGCATAGTGTTGTTTGCGTTGCACCAATTCTTCAGGGCTGCGTGTCATATTGTCACGCAGGTAGTCAAACCCGAACTCATTATTGGTACCAAAAGTAATATCAGCCAGGTATGCCGCGCGGCGTTCCTCGCTGTTTGGTTCGTGTTTATCAATACAATCTACCGATAAACCATGAAATTCATATATCGGCCCCATCCACTCCGAGTCGCGGCGTGCCAGGTAATCGTTCACGGTTACAATATGTACGCCCTGCCCGGCAAGCGCGTTTAAATAAGCAGGTAGTGTAGCTACCAGCGTTTTACCTTCGCCGGTTGCCATTTCGGCAATTTTACCCTCGTGTAATACCGCACCGCCAATTAACTGCACATCATAATGTATCATGTTCCAGGTAACTTCATTGTCGGCCGCTATCCATTTATTATGGTGAATGGCTTTATCGCCTTTTATAATAACGTTTGATTTTTTTGCAGCCAGATCACGGTCAAACTGGGTGGCTGTAACTTCAATAGTGGGGTTATTGGTAAACCTTACGGCAGTTTCCTTTACAACGGCGAAAGCTTCGGGCAGGATGCGTAACAGTATTACTTCCAGTTCTTTATTGCGTTCTTTCTCCAATTTATCCAGCCGGGTATATAGCTCAACCTTTTCGTGAACTTCTATGTCGGGATTTTCTGCCTGGTCTTTAATTTCCTGTAGTTCGTTGTCAATATCAGCCAGGCCTTGTTTTATAGTTTCCTTAAAACCCAGGGTTTTGGCCCTTAGCTCGTCGTTGGTTACCTGGTTAAGCTTGGCAAATTCGGCCTTTACCTTTTCAACTAATGGCAATATGCTTTTAACGTCCCGGTCTGATTTGCTTCCAAAAAGCTTGGTGATAAACTCTAACATAAATTTTTTATATATTCTTGGCAAACTCAATAATTGCGCCATCGCAATTAAAAAGCCAATATGACAGGCAAAGGTACAATTTTATGTGCAAATGTGCGGATATGCAGATGAGTTAGAAATGTGCAGATGAGTTAGAAATGTGCATATGTGCGAATATGCAGATGTGCAGATGAGGATTAAATTATTGGAGGTGCGGGGAATCGCTTTTAAACCTGTCGCTTTTTTTACCCCATCCTCCTCCTTCCCCTAAATTTAAGGGAAGGTATCGCACAAGGCCTTGTGTCGGGACATATTATAAAAACAATCTGCACATCTGCATATCTGCACATTAAACATCTTCATCATTATCCTCTCCTAAGTCTTCGTCACCCCAATCTTCTAAAAACTTGGCATCAAATTTATCCTCATCAAACATGAGTTCCTCCAGTTTTTCCTGTTCAGGTGTGCTGGTATCAAAGCGTATAGCCCAGTGGTCGGGTATGTCGTGTGTTTTATCAAACCCTCTTATCCACTCTACAAACTCCGCTCTAAATTCTTCGATCTTATCACGCATCAGGTCGACATAGTCTTCCTCATTCATTTCCAGCATGGCCGATGCACCCACAGCGTTGAACATATCCTGCACGGCAAATTTTATTTTTAACGCGTTTTCCATTTTTAACGAATACAGGCCAACGCCTTCTGTCCCGGCAACTTTTACCTGTATCAGCATGGCGTTGCTCAAAATCTCGCGGGCAAAGTGCTCGCTTCTGTCGTCTGCGGGTAATGTATCGGCAATAACTTCGGCTATCTTCAATATTTCTTCCGCTTTTTTAAAAACCGGTAGTTTTCTGAATTTATCAAACCTGCTTGCCATAATTTTAATGTGTAAATGATTTTAATGTGTAAATGTGCAGATATACAAATGTGCAGATTTTTAACAGGGGGTAGCATTAGATTTGTCAACTTTTTAAAAGTTGACAAATCTTTTGGCGATCTGCCATCGTGTATGTATCGCACAAGGCCCATATAAATCTGCACATTTGTATATTCCAGCATCTGCACATCTGCATATCCGCACATTAAAAAATAATCTGCACATCTGCATATCCTCACATCTGCACATTTGCCTATCTTTGCCGACATGAATATCCTCATCCTTGGTTCGGGCGGACGGGAAAGCGCTTTTGCCTGGAAACTGGCCCAAAGCCCCAAATGCAATAACCTTTTTATAGCTCCCGGTAATGCCGGTACAAGCCAATACGGTACAAATATTAATGTCGGCGTAAATGATTTTGCGGGAATAAAGCGGGTTGTTTTAAGCAATGCTATTAATATGGTATTGGTTGGCCCGGAAGAGCCTTTGGTAAGGGGTATCCACGATTTTTTCCTGGCGGATGACGAACTTAAAAATATCCCGGTTATCGGTCCGCAGCAACAGGGTGCGCAGTTAGAGGGCAGCAAGGATTTTTCCAAGCAATTTATGGCAAGGCACAATATCCCTGCGGCCCAGTCAAAAACGTTTACCCGCGAAACTTTGCAGGAGGGCTTTGAATATGTGGCAACCATTGGCCTGCCCATTGTTTTAAAAGCCGACGGCCTGGCCGCCGGAAAAGGCGTATTAATTTGCCTCAGCGTACAGGAAGCCCAGCAGGAGTTAATAGAAATGCTTACCGAAGCCAAATTTGGCGATGCCAGCTCGAAAGTAGTGGTTGAGCAGTTTTTGCAGGGGATTGAGCTATCGGTGTTTGTATTGACGGATGGCAATAACTATAAAGTTTTACCATCTGCCAAAGATTATAAACGCATAGGTGAGGGCGATACCGGCTTAAATACGGGCGGCATGGGTTCTGTTTCGCCGGTGCCGTTCGCGGACGCGGAGTTTTTTAAGAAAGTGGAAGAACGGGTCATCATCCCAACGATTGAAGGTTTGAAAAACGAGAACATCCCTTACAAGGGTTTTATTTTTATCGGCCTGATGAATTGTGGCGGCGACCCCTACATGATAGAATACAACTGTCGCATGGGCGACCCGGAAACGGAAAGTGTTTTGCCAAGAATAGAATCAGATATGGCCGACCTTTTACTGGGCGTTGCCGAAGGAAATCTAAACGAACGGGAACTGGTAATTTCGGATAAAATAGCAGCTACGGTGGTATTGGTGGCAGGTGGATATCCCGGTGAATATTTAAAAAACAAAGTGATAACCGGGATAGAAAATGTACGCGGATCGCAGGTTTTTCATGCAGGAACAAAAATGGATAACGATTTGGTAATAACAACAGGGGGGCGTGTGCTGGCTATAACATCATTACAGGATAACCTGTTTGATGCCCTGCAACAGGCTACTGCCGATGCCAGCCGGATATATTATGATGGGATGTATTTCAGGAAGGATATTGGGTTTGATTTGTTGTAGCGGGCAATAGATTTGACAACTCCTAAAAGTTGTCAAATCTATAGATAAGATAATTTCTCGACATATCCCGTTAAAGGTCAAAGCATTAAAAAACCGAAATAAAACTTATGTTTGCTTTTAAACCTTTTGTAAATTACTCGTCTAAATAAATATTGTAGAAGGATAAAAATAGCTATGAAGAAATTAATTTATTCGGGACTGTTCTTACTGGTCCTATCCGGGTTAACATCCTGCGAAACCCGTTATGATTATTATGTTGCCGGGCTAAATAAAACCAATATGAATGGCTATCATTCATTTGCGTGGATGCCTATGAGCAATACAAACACCCGGGGCGGCAGCCAGGTTGCTGATGCTACTATAAAGGATGCCGCAACCTCGGCGTTATCTGCTAAAGGATTAAGGTTACAGCAACGTAACCCAGATCTTATAGTAAGCTATTCAACCATGATTGGCCAGGGTACAAGAACCTATTACTATCCAAATTATGGTTATGATGGCTTTTATCCCGGTTTTGGCTATCCTGGTTTTGGGTTTGGCCTTGGTTGGGGTGGACGTTTCGGTCGCTTTGGCGGTTGGGGTGGTTTTGGCTACCGTCCGTATTATTATGCTTATGGAGAGCCGTTTGCGTACGGCGGAGGTGTTGGCCAGGAACATTACAAGGAAGGCACTATTATTATAGACCTGATAGATGCCCGCACTAAACAAGTGGTATGGCGCGGTTTTGGCGTTGGTGAAGTACACCATAACCCTCAAAAAGATATAGAAGACCTGCCAAAGGTAGTATCGGGCGTTTTAGAACAATATCACGGAAACCCCACGTCGGTTAACGGCCCAAGGAGAATGCCGCCTGCAAGAAGGCCGATATATACACCCGCTTCGACAAATTCAATATAATTTTAAAAGATATATATATAAACGCCTTACCTGGTTTAATCCCGGTAAGGCGTTTTTATTTTATAGTAAAGTTTTAACCTGATATAAACTTATGCTTTAACAGGCAACTTGTTGAGCTTTTGCTGGCGATACAGGTGCAGGGTAGCGAATACCAAAGCACCGGCCACTAATATCAATACCCATGTATCAAGCGGGCAGGTAGTAGGGTCATCTGGGTCGCCGTCACCGCCACATGGGTTCTCTAACTGTGCAAAACAGCTTAAGTTAACCAGTACTAATAATAGCATGGTTGTTAAGATTGGTTTAATTCTCATACACACTTAATCTCTCTTTTTATAATTTAATAAACTTATTTCGTCCAATTACTGCTTTACTGCTATTATCAATTACCTGTACAAAATAGGTGCCCGGAAGCAGATTACTAACGTTATTTTGCCATGTAGATTGTGATGAGGTTGTTGTTTTTACTATTGTACCAATGCTGTTTGTAATGGTAACGGTATAAGAAGCTGCTGTTGTTGGGTTGCTACCCGTTACAGACATGTTGATCAAATCGTGCGCGGGGTTGGGATATAAGGAAATATTGTTTGCTAAAGTGTTATTGCTTAAATCTGAGTATTGAATGGTAACGACATTTGAATAGGTAATGGTGTTGTTAACATCGCTCAATTGTAACCTGTATTGATCCTGGCCGGTAGTTACGGGAGATTTATCAATAAAAGTGTAGGTACCTGAACCGTCTGACTGCAGGCTACCCACCGACTGAAAGGTTTTGCCGTTATCGGTACTGCGTTGCACGTAAAATGTAGTATAATTTGCTTCATTTGCCACCGTCCAGTTAACGCTTACCTGGCTGGCATTGGGGATTTTTGCTGCCGCAAAAGCCAATAAGTTTAAACCAAGCGCCGGGTTTTGGCGGATGACTATTTGGAAACGGTTGGTACCGTAGGTTGCAGGGTTCGTTTTATCAATGTTAAAGGCATAAGTTGTGTTGGCACGAAGATCCAGCGAATCCTTAAGCAAATTATCTTTTAACCATATTTCATAGATTGTGGGTATACCCACTAACCCCGTTCTTGAAAATGTGTAAGCGCCGCTGGCAGTAGCATTCACATTTAAACCAACTGTTTGTTGGGTTTGATTTGGCAGCGGCATGTAGCTAATGGATAAATTAACACTATCGCTTGATAATGCGGCAAGGGTTTCGGGCGGCGAGTTCCCTGTTAAATGAAGCCCATCCTCATTTATTGAATATTTTGTGGATGTACCAGGTTTAAAGCCAAGTATGATATCATCATAATTAACCGTATCCTTTATCATTTTTAGGTGTATATACTGCTGGGCAACCGTACCACCAACAGGTAGCCCCATCAATAAAGTTGAAGGTTGGGAGGTTGATTTAACTGCTTCGGTAAAATTAACGGTTGCCGAACTATTGCTTGCCACTGCAAAAAAGCCCTGGCCGCTGCCGATAATGTCCCCAAACCCCCCCGTTCCCCCTGATGCCCCCTCTACATAAGCGCCATATTGGTTGGTGAACGGGTTAAACTCATAAACACTTACGCCAACATTGGTTGATGCTGCGTAAACGGATGTCCAGCTAATAGGACTTGCATAGGGGTTACCAATAAGATTATAACCCAGTATGCTGGAATTGCCCGTTACAGCAAGATCGCTCAACGTACTTACTGTAGGCGTAAACCAATCTTTAAAGGTGATATTGCCCTGGTTAAGTGTACCAATTGCGGTTAAAGTAGTATTTGTTGGCACATAAGTGCTAACCGTTTCAGTGGCGATAGGGGCAACGCTTCGATCCCCCCTGAAAAAAAAGAGAAAACCGTTACTAACCGGGATATTAACTGAACCATCGATATCAATGAGGTAGGTTATATTTGTTGTGCCTGTATACATGTCGTCTACCCCTCTGAAATTACCGGCGGTAAATGAAGTTTGCGAAGGCGTTTTATCTTCACGGAACAAAAATAACGTAGGGTTCCCGGCTTTATCAATACCACCGGTTGTAGGAGTTAAACCGGTTATATAGCAACTATTTGCGATGTAGTTTATGCTATAGAAAGCGCTGTTTGTACCGCCGGCATTTACCGGCGATGACAGTAAACGATAGCCGCGCGTACCGGCACCGCCGGTAATAAAGCGCTGCACATTTACTGTGCCGTTTATTACCGGGCCGCTAAGCGCACCAATAGCCGCCGAACTGCCACCGTCGGACTTTAGAGTTAACAAGTTCGTCCCCGCATTCAGAATGGTAGTGTTGGCACCGGTCATATTTACGATACCTGTACTCGCAATAGCAAACTTGCCGCTCATGGTTTTTGTACCAACGCCGCTAATGGCTACATTATAAAACGTAGTACCAAAACCTGTACCGCCGGCCAATGCCTGGGCTGTACCGGTAAATTTTACAGTGGTAGGCGCTGAAAAATCGACATAGGTAGTAGTAGTGTCGCTTACAAGCGAGTTTGTAAAATTGCCGCTGACATTTAAATTGCCCGTCAAAGCGGTTTTTATACCGGTTGTACCCGAAAAGGTTATGTTTGTATAGCTGATGCCGCTTGTTAATGACGAGAAGGGTATTGCGGCATCTGTATAAACAGTTTGCGCGTTATTGCCTGTATAGCTAATGGTAACCCCCGTGCCCGATAAACCGGTTATGGCAGCTGTTCCGGGTGTTGACAGGCCGGATAATGGTGCCGTACCTGTAAACTGTAGGGTAGTATTATTACTTATGGCGAAGGTTGGCGCATTGCCGGCGTTGGCGCTGGTGGTTACAAAACCGTCTGTTGTTAGTATGCCCCCTGTTAAACTGAAGTTGGCGTTTTGTGTACCAGTGGTTTTTGCAGATATCAGTGTAACATCGCCAATTAAATTAAGCGTACTGATATTTGAACTTAAAGTTTCATTGTAGCTGGCGGTACTTGTTGCATTAGCAAGCGTAACGTTGAGGTTGTTTGCGTTTATGGTACCCGTGCCGGTAAGCAGCGCCGCAGGTGAAAGCGTTGCGGTACCGGCGTTATTACTTTGAAAAGTAATGTCGCCGGACACATTTAAAACACCCGTGCCATTAACCGTAATTACAGGCGTAGTGGTAGTGGTACCTGCTGTGCCCATTAGTATTGACCCTATGCTGATCGTGCTGCCAGTTGGTATGACCGGCATATTAGTAATGATTCCGGCATCAGCGCCAATACGGGCCTCGTCAGAGCTTGTGGGCACTTTGCCCCCACTCCAGTTGGTAGTAGTGCCCCAAACAGTTCCTGCTGTCCCGGTAGCACCTACCCATATAAACGGCGCATAACAATTTATATTAATAATTGTGCTGCCACTACCGGCTGCGTTATATCCGGTAACTGTATAGTCGGTAGGGGCAGATGAGGCAGTGGCTTTACCTGTAATGGCCCCGGTACTGCTTGTTAACGTTAACCCTGCAGGTAAAGCAGGTGTGACCGTATAACCTGTCAATGCTATTTCGCGTACAGTGGAGGTTGCACCACTATTATCGCCAACAAAAATATTCCCCGCATTATCGGCACATACCGAGTATGGAGTAGTAAACGTGGCCGCTGTCCCTACAGCATTGCCCTCACCGGCTGTCCCGCTTCCGGCCAGTGTCGTAACCACAGCACCTGGCGTAGTAATGGTCCTAATTAGGTTACTTGCTTCATCTGCAACTATTAAATTGCCCGAAGCGTCAAACGCTAAACCATATGGTGTGTTGAAAGTTGCTGCTGTGCCGGTACCGTTTGTTGAACCGGAGGTGCCGCTACCTGCAAAAGTGGTTGCCGTGCCTGTAGATACGGGCACCTGAGCTATAGTGTGACCTACAGAATTGGCAACATATAAATTAGTCGAACCATCATAAACGATTCCTGCCGGTGCGTTTAATCCGGTTGTCAGCGTAGTTACCACAGCGCTCGAAACAACTATTTTCCTGATGGTATTGCCGGTTATATCCGTTACATATAAATTGCCTGCCCCATCGTAAGTTATGCCATAAGGTGAGTTAAACTTAGCGGCTGTGCCGGTACCGTTTGCCTCTGCGCCGGCGCCGCCAGCCCCCGCTAAAGTTGTAACGTTATAAGGGCTGGTAGTGCTTATAACCCTGATCAAATTATTTCCGTAATCTGCAACATATAAGTTGCCAACCCCGTCATAAGTAATACCTGTGGGAGTGGTAAACCTGGCGTTTGCCCCGGTTGTATTGGTCGTTGTGCCGGGTGTATTTAATTTGCCAGCTATAAGCGCTACTGTACCCCCCGTTATTTTATAGATCACGTCAGTGGCGAAATCGGCTTCATATATGTTGCCTAAACCATCGGATACAATGCCCCTTGGGTTATCGATATTAGTGCCCGCTGCCGCAAAGGTTGATACCGTACTATAAGTTGTTGCAGGAACCGCCCCACCGGTATTAGTGACAGCTATAGCAGGGTTTGGTGTTGTACCAACGTTTATGTTTATCTCTAATGCTACCGGCGAGGCATTGTAAGTGATAGCAGGCGGGATAAGCTGCACTGTAAGTTGAACTGTAGCTGCCGAACTGCCTGCTGCATTAAAGCCGGTAATAGTATAAGTGGTTGGGCCCGCGTTAGCTGTAGGTGTACCGCTTATTGTGCCGGTAGTGCTATTAAAACTTAAGCCCGCCGGTAAAGTTGTCGGGCTGATGGTATAGCCTGTACCAATAATTTTCCTGATCTCATTACTGCCGGCATCAGCGACAAATATATTGCCTGTTGTAGGGTCAATATCCAATCCGGCGGGCGCGCTAAATGTAGCCGCCGTGCCCACTCCACTTCCGTGGCCTGCAGTGCCGCTTCCTGCAACAGTAGTAACTACCGCTGCAGGTGTTATCCTCCTGATTTTATTTCCACCACCATCGCTAACGTAAATATTTCCTGTGTTATCCACCGTTATGCCGTCAGGCGCGTTAAAGCTCGCGCCTGTACCGGTGCCATCGGTTGAAGCTGCGGTACCGCTACCTGCAAATGTGCTTGCCGCGCCGGCCGTGGTTATTTTCGTGATCAAATTGGTAGTCTTGTCAGCAACATAAACATTGCCGGAAGCATCAACAGCCACACTTGTAGGCGCAGTATAAGTTACACCTGTTCCGAAGGTGCTTGTTGACCCGCTTGAAGCGACAACTTTCCTGATCAAATGATTCGCCTGGTCAGCAATGTAAATTGCGCCTGTAGTGAGGTCATATGCAGATCCGGAAGGCGAACTGAAAAGAACCGGGCTGGTTGGGCTGTTCGCTAAGCCTGCCACACCTGTAGTACTGCCCGCCAGCAAACTTACAACCGGCGCAGAAGTGAGTTTTCTTATTTCGTTATTCGTAAAGTCGGCAACGTATAAATTGCCCAAAAAATCGTTGGTGACATCACTTGGGGAACTAAAAGTTCCGGTACCTATATTTGAACGCCCTGCGGTACCTGCCGTGCCGCCGAAAGTTGCTACTGCACCCGCCGATGTGATGCTCCTGATCAAGTCATTAGCTTTATCAGCAACATATATGTTGCCTGCATTTGTAACGTTAATACCAGATGGGGTTTTAAAAGTCCCTGTGCCCGTATTTGAGCTACCCGTAGCACCCGTTGCACTTCCCGCAAAAAGCGATACCGTACCATAAACAGTAGCAGGTATAGCTCCCCCGCTGTTGGTTGGCGTTAACGGGGCCATAGCATTATTAAGGCCCAGGGTATAACTTGATGAACCGAAACTTAATGAAGGCGCGGCAGCTATGGTGCTTATAGTAACCGTTGCTGCCGAGGTGCCGCTTAAATTACCGCCGGTTATGGTGTATACAGTAGGTGAACTTAAAGAGGTAGGCGTACCCGAAATAGCGCCGGTAGCGCTGTTAAAACTTAAGCCTGCCGGGAGTACCGGGCTTATGCTGTAGTTACCCGGAATTGATCTGATAATTTGATCGGCCACGCCATTGGCGATATAAAGGTTGCCTGATATATCGAATGTGACATCGCGTGGTTGACTAAGCCCCGATATTACGGTGGAACCGGTACCCCCAGCCGGAGGGACCACCTGGACACGATTGTTGCCGAAATCAGCAACATATATATTGCCCGAAGCATCGTTACCTATATTACGGGGGCCGCTAAAGCCGGTGGCAAAAGTTGTTTTGGTTGTACCGGTGGTTATACCATTGGTTATTTTGATAACGTCATTTCCAACTTCTTCCGATACATACAGGTCATTTCCAACGATAGCCACGCCATAGGCACCATTGAAGCCGGATTGGATCACAGTGCCGGTAGTAGCACCGGATAGTACCTTTACAACGTCGTTATTTGTTAAATCGGCTACATATAAATTGTTTGAGGCATCGGTAGCTAAGCCATACGGCGAACCAAAACCCCCGGTTGGCCCGGTGATAGTTGATAATAGGGTACCCGAAGAATTAAACTTATAAACAACGTTATTGGTAAAATCAGATATATAGATATTATTTGCACCATCAATGGTTAAAATATCCGGACCTGCTAAAGTGGTGCCGGTATTTACCGCTCCCCCAATAGCCGAAGAGTTAAATTTGTATAAAATTCCGCCTGTTCCGCCGTGATAATCTACTGTATAAACATTGCTAAATGCATCTGTTGCTACGCCATAAGCGTTGGCAGTTAAGCTGATAAAAGTTGTAAATGAGTAAAAACCGCTGGTAGTAGCCCCGCCGATATTTGCAGGCGTTAAAATTGTAATGGCCGTGCCAATTGGATAAGGCGCGGGGTTGGGTGTAGCATAACTAATATTGGGTACCTGCGCAAGTAGGTTTTCGCCCCAAAGCATTAAGCCAAATAAAAAACACCAACGGAAGCTTAATATTGACGCTTTAAACAGCCACTTTCTCAATCTATATAGTTTAACGAGTATCGGCAAAAAAAGTTACATTAAGCGGTAACTTCAATTGGCAGCCTCAAATTAATTAGTGTGCAAATATACCAACTTGTACAAATAATATACAACTTATACAGGCCAAATAAACAACTTATACGAATAAAATAGGCAAATTAATTATTGATATGTGTATTAATTAATATTTAATAATATATTACCTGCTGGTTTATATTTAGCTAAAAACGAGATATTTGCACCGAATTTTTAAATTGCACTTTGCACTTTTTGCTGACGATACAAATGCACAACAGTAAATATTAAAAATCCGGCTACCAATATCATTACCCAGGTATCAAGCGGGCATGTGGTAGGATCGTCAGGGTCACCAGTTCCTCCACAGGGGTTTTCTAACTGTGCAAAACAACTTAGGTTAACCAGTATCAATAATAGTATAGTGGTTAAGAATGATTTAATTTTAATGCTCATCACCTGCCTCATAACTTTATAAACTTGCTTGTTCCAACTACTGCCTTGTTGCTGTTATTAATTACCTCAACAAAATAAGTGCCTGGCAACAAGTCGCTAACATTATTTTGCCACACGGGTTGTGACGAAGCCGCTGTTTTTATTACGGCCCCAATACTATTTGTAATGGTTATCGTATACGGCCCAGCGCTTCCATTAGTTCCCGTTACTGATACATTTATCAAATCATGTGCCGGGTTAGGATATAGTGAGATATTTCCTGCCAAACTATTGTTACTTAAGTCGGAATACTGGATGGTAATGACGCTTGAATAGGTAATTGTATTGTTAACATCGCTCATTTGAAGCCGGTATTGATCCTGCCCGGCAGTTACAGGCGATGTGTCAATAAAGCTATAGGTGCCCGACCCATCTGACTGCAAACTGCCTATCGACTGAAAAGTTTGTCCGTTGTCGGTACTGCGTTGCACATAAAATGTGGTATAATTTGCCTCATTTTCCACGGCCCAGCTAACATTTACCTGGGTAGCTGTGCTAATTTTGACCGCATTAAAGGCTAATAAGTGTAAACCTAATGCCGGATTTTGCCGTATTACCACTTGGAACCTGTTGGCCCCATAGCTTGCAGGGTTAGTGTTATCAATATCGAAGGCGTAAATTGTGTTGGCCCGCATATCCAGCGAGTCTTTCATAAAATTATCTTTCAACCATACTCCGTAAAGGGTCGGTAAATTCTCCAATGCGTCCATTTTTAAAGAATACTTACCCGACGACGAGGCACTTACTGTTAATGGTGAAACCAGGGCCGTGGTTTGGGGTAATGGCAGCTTATTTACGGTCAACCCTACGCTATCGGCAGATAAGGAGCTTAAATTTACCAGTGCGCCGTCGCCCCCTAGATCTATAGCGTCTTCTCCATACACATATTTAGCATTATTTGTACTATTAAGCGTTAAAACAACGGCATCGGTGTTTATGGTGTCCATAACCAGTTTTATCCGCATCGCCGCGTCCGACACAGGTGTAGAGGGTACAGCGGCGGCAAACACTTTTCCAAGGTTGGAGGCGGTAGCTTGTGCGGTTGTTTTGGCCGATTCATGAAAAGTAAGTGACTGGGTTGCCGCATTGGCAACAATAAAAAACCCCTGCCCGCTGGCTATCATATTACTTACAACGCCATCGCTTGAATTTAAAGCGCCGGTATAAACCGTTGAAGTGGTATCTAATAACGATGTATTTTGTGTATAAGTGGCATATTGCTTACTGGTAGAGTTAAATTGATAAATTATTGAAGGTAGGCTATTTGAACCATATATTGAAGAATTGGTACTGTTACGGTTATATTTTTCCCAGTTAATAGTAGCCGGATAAGGATTGCCCACTAAGTTATAACCCCTTATACCGCCATTGCCGGGGCTTGGCGTTGCCACAGTAGTAAAAGACAGATCAGGCGAAGTTGGCGTAAACCAATCTTTTACAGTTATGCTTCCTGTGTTAAGTGGGCCAATTGCGGTAAAAGTTGTGTTTGTAGGTACATAGCTGGTAACGGTTTCGTTCGCAATAGTGGCCACGCTTCTGTCTCCCCTGAAAAAGAATAGGAACCCATTGCCTACCGGTATGTTATACGGGCCACCATCTACATCAATTGTATATTTAATATTAGTGATTCCTCCTGTGAACATGTCACCAACTCCCCTGAAATTACCGCTTGTAAATGAAGTTTGTGACGGCGTTAAATTTTCGCGGAACAGGTATAATGTGGGGTTTCCGGCCTGGTCAATACCGCCGGTTGTAGGGGTTGTGCCGGTTATAAATGAACTGTTGGCGATATAATTTATACTATACACATTGTTGCTGTTGGCAGTACCGCTATACACCGGCGATGACAGTAAACGATAACCCCGCTTGCCGGTACCCCCGGTAACAAAGCGTTGTACATTAACATTGCCGGTTATGGTTACCCCTGATGGAATAACAGCCACACCTGCAGCACCCGAGGCATCTGAATTTAAAGTTAACAACCCGCCTGTAGCCAATGTTGTCCCGCTGCCCATTGTTAATACCCCTGTACTTGCAACAGAAAATGCGCCTGTAGACAGTGTTTTTGTGCCGCTGCCGCTGAAAGTCACGTTATAAAATGTAGTCCCGCCCCCGCCCCCGCCAATTAAAGTTTGTGCAGCGCCGTTAAAATTTACAGTAGGGGCGCTCAGGTCTAAATAGGTGTCGGTAGTATTACTTGTAAGCGAGTTTGTAAAACTGCCGCTAACGTTTAAATTACTACCCAGTGCTGTCTTTATCCCGGTAGTGCCCGAAAATGAAATATTGGTATAACTGATGCCGCCTGTAAGTAATGAGTTGGCTATGGCGGCGCTGGTATAAATGGTTTGGTTGTTATTGCCGGTGTAGTTAATAGTTGGAATGCTGCCGACAGTTAATGTATTGGTCCCGCTGGCCGAAAGCCCCCCAAACGTATTTGTACCCGTAAGGTTTAATGTGCTTGTAGGCGCAATGGATATAATAGAAGTGCTGCCTGCCGCGTTGCTGGTATTAATGTTTCCAACGGTAAGGGTGCCGCCGTTAAAGGTAAAAGAGGAATTAAAAGTATCTGAAGCAGGTTTGGTGGAAGTGAGGGAAACGTTACCGCTTAAATTAAGGTTGCTAACCGATGAAGTTACAGTTTGCGTATATGGATCCCCCGCCAACGTTGTATTGGCTATAATATTAAGATTGTTAGCACCAATAGTACCGGTACCAGTAAAAGTGACAGGAAAATTTCGGAAAGACTGACCGTCACTTTGATAAGTAATATCACCCGATACAGTTAAAATGGCATTTACGGTAAGCGTTAAAGCTTTAGTGTCTGTGCCAATTAGCATAGAGCCTATTGCTGTATTGGCAGATATGATAGGGGCATTAGTATAGTTTACTGTGCCAATCAAGGCTTGGTCTGCTGCTGTAGGCAGCACGTTTCCACTCCAATTGCCAGCAGTATTCCAATCGGTGCTGCTTTGGCCCGACCATGTAAATTGCTTGTAACAAGTTATATTAACAATGGCAGTTCCATTACCACTGCCCGAAGTACCTGCGGCAGTTACAGTGTAATTTGCAGCCGCGGCAGAAACTGTGGGCGTACCGCTAATTGCACCTGTACTGGTGCTGAAAGCTAAACCTGTAGGTAACGCAGGACTGATAGACCAGCTTGCGACCGGACCACCGGTATTAGTCGGGTTTAAGGTGGTAATCGCCGAATTTACAAGGTATGATTGCGGTGTAGCATAGCTGATAACGGGCGGATTAGCAACCACAGCTATGGTAACCGTTGCAGTTGAATTGCCCTGGCTGTTGGTTCCTTTTATATTAAAATTAGCTGCTGATGTTATGGTTGTAGGCGTGCCGCTGATAGCACCCGTAGAGGTGCTAAAACTTAGACCGGCAGGTAAGGGCGTAGTAACAGGCGTAATTGTCCAGGTTGACACCACTCCGCCGGTATTGGCAGGATTTAAAGCAGTAATAGCTACATCAACAGGATAATTATAACTTGACGGTGAATAACTAAGTGAGGGTGCCGTAAATATACAGCTTAACGTTATATTGGCAGTTCCATTTCCGGTTGAATTTGTGGCGGTAACAGTATAGTTTGTGGCCGAAAATGTAGCGCCAAGCGTTCCGGTAATTGCACCTGTAGATAAATTAAAACTTAAGCCTGAGCCTGCGGGAAATGTAGCAGGGCTAATGGAATAACCCGTGGCGGGGCTGCCTGTATTTACAGGGGTATAGTTAACAACTTGGTTAAGTTGAAATACTGCTGTTGAAGGCGTGTAGGTAATTGACGGTGCCAATGTTGCAGTACTGATTGTAACCGTTGCTGAAGAGCTGCCCGATGAATTATACCCCGTAATTTTATAAGCTGTTGACGCTGATGCAACGGTAGGCGTACCACTGATAATGCCGTTAGTATTAGCAAAACTAAGGCCGGTAGGCAAAGTTTTATTAATATAATACCCGCCGTTTGGCGCGTACCTGTTTGCAGATACATTATCGTTTGACGCGTATAGTACCCCCCTGCTGTCTATTGCCAGTCCATAACCTCCAAACGATATGTTAGAAAGAAAAGCTGCACCTGTTGAAGTATAACTGGAAATAGTAGTGCTGCCGGTTTGTCCAACAAAAAAATCTCCTGAACCATCCATAGCTAACCCGTATGGGCTGCTTAGCCCGCTTACGAGAGTTGACTGCCAAACGCCGGCTGAATTAAATTTCTCTAAAGTACCGCCAGTGAGGTTTAGCACATAAATATTACCGGCAGCATCCACTGCAACCCCCGACGGCCCGTTTATGTGGGCGCCGGCTGTTATAGGCGTTGTGGTTGTGTTTCCGGTTATATTGTATTTAGATACGCCCGTGCTGGTGGTAATATAAATATTATTAGCAGCATCAATAGCCATGTTGCTGTTTGCGTTCACGCCGCTTATGGTTGTGATCACGGTGCTTGAAAAGACATCGCCGGATATTTTATAAATAGAGCCGGTGGCTTGTTGTAGGGCATAAAGGTCCCCGGTTGAAGTAGCAACTATTCCTGTAACGGCTAATGAATTTGTCGAAATACTTGCAAGCAAATTGCCGCTATTATCGTATTTGTAGATAAAAAATTGTCCCAGGTTGGTTATATAAACATCATCGGATGCATTTATTGCTATTCCCTTTGGTTGGTTCCAACCGGCTGAACCGGGCGTAAGCGAAGTAGCGCTGCCATAGCCAAATGTCGACAAAACAGCGCCGCCGCTATTTGCCGGCGATAGCGAAGTTATCGCGGTACCGGTAGCATAAACATTGGTTGATGGTGAATAACTTATAACCGGCGCTTGTGCAAAGAGGTTATTGCTGAAAAGCATTAAGCCGGATAATGAAAACAATCCACGTATAAGGTTTAAAATCGAAAGTTTAGGTATTAACTTTTTCAATTTATCATAGTTAAACGGATTTCTGACTAAGAAAAATAATTTTGTTTGTGTTAATTTTTAATATAAAAATTAAATCATGCAGTATATAACGCAATAAATACGTTTCTTTTCTTAATTATTATTAAATAATAATTAAGTGCCTGAAAATTAGGGTTATGGCTGGGGTATCAGAAAAACAATAATAAGGTTATTAGGAACCTTTTTGATATGCAAGTATACAAATTTATAATTTTATAAACTTGCTTTTTCCAACTATTGCCTTTGAATTATTGTCAACTATCTGTACGAAATAAGTACCTGGCAGCAGGTCGCTTACATTGTTTTGCCAGGTAGATTGTGATGACGTTGCGGTTTTTACCACGGTGCCAATACTGTTTGTAATGGTTATTGCGTATGAGCTCGCGCTTGAATTTGTCCCTGTTAATGATATATTGATCAGGTCATGCGCCGGGTTGGGATATAAAGAAATATTGCTGCCTAAATTATTATTACTTAAGTCGGAATACTGGATGGTAATGACGCTTGAATAGGTGATGGTATTGTTGGCATCGCTCATTTGAAGCCGGTATTGATCCTGCACGGTAGTTACAGGCGATTTGTCAATAAAGCTATAGGTGCCTGACCCATCTGATTGCAGGCTGCCTATCGACTGAAAAGTTTTCCCGTTATCGGTACTTCGCTGCACATAAAATGTTGTATAATTCGCCTCATTTTCTACGGTCCAACTAACTTGTACTTGGGTAGCGGTAGTAACTTTGACTGCATTAAAGGCTAACAAGTGTAAACCCAGTGCGGGGTTTTGACGCACTACCACCTGGAAGCGGCCGGCCCCATAGCTTGCGGGGTTAGTATTATCAATATCGAAGGCATAAGTTGTGTTGGCACGCAAATCTAACGAGTCTTTTTGCATGCTATCCATTAGCCATATTTCATAAAGGGCAGGTATATTTACCAGTTCCGACCGTAAAAACTTAAATGTACCGCTCGCTGTGGCTGTAGCATTTAACCTGATTACCTGAGAAGTGGTTGCCCCGGGATATGGCATAAAATTACCGGCAAGGCCGATACTATCGCTTGATAATGATGTAAGTGTTTCGGGCGGCGAGTTCCCGTTTAAATGTACGGCATCTTCGCCGGGCACATATTTGGTGCTTGCCTGCGAATTAAACCCAAGAATAATATCATCAAAATTCATAGAATCTTTGATCATTTTGAGGTGGATGTATTGAGCGGCCTGCGTAACTCCAACCGGAAGCCCCAGCAACAGCGTGGATGGTTGTGTAGTGACTTTGTTAGCTTCTGTAAAAGCCAGTGTTGCCGAAGTGTTGTTTGCAATAACGAAAAAACCCTGTCCGCTGCCTATCACATTGCCCGCATTTTGTGTCGAGGTTGAGTTGCTTTCGTTAAAAAAACCGTATTGATTGGTAGCAGCGTTAAACTCGTATATGATCGGGCTTATGTTAGTTGTTGATGCATTACCAAAAACGCTTGTCCAGCTTATAGCTGATGGATAAGGGTTACCCGCAAGATTATAGCCTAATATTGAACTGTTGCCGGTTACGCTTGCATCCAATAAAGTGGATATGGTAGGGGTGTACCAATTTTTATAAGTGATATTACCGGTGTTGAGTGTACCAATAGCAGTTAAAGTAGTATTTGTAGGAACATAGCTGGTAACGGTTTCAGTAGCGATTGGGGCTACGCTCCTGTCGCCTCTGAAAAAGAAGAGATAGCCATTGCCCACAGGGATATTATATGGGCCTCCATCAACATCAATTGTGTAAGCAATATTAGCGGTACCTGTTGTCCCCATATTGCCAACACCCCTGAAATTACCGCTTGTAAATGAAGCTTGTGAAGGTGTTAAATTTTCGCGGAATAAATATAGTGTTGGGTTGCCGGCCTTGTCAATTCCACCGGTGGTAACAGTTGTACCGGTTATGTAACAACTGTTTGCGATATAATTAATGCTGTATACCTTATTGCTGTTGGCCGTGCCTCCGTATACCGGCGATGATAATAAGCGATAGCCGCGCATGCCTGCTCCGCCGGTTAAAAAGCGCTGTATATTAAAAGTGCCCGATACCGTTCCGCTTGCTAATGATCCGATATAAGCTGAACTCGTAGCGTCAGACACTAATGTAAAAGTGCCTGTATTGGCTAAAGTAGAACTACCGGCAAAGGTCATACCCGATGTAGATGCCATCGTAAAAATTCCGGCATTGTTTAGAGTTGCGTCTCCGCTCAAATTGAGTGTGGACGAAGCAGCAGTTGCTGATACGGAACTACTGCCTAAAGTTACGGCACCAGTACCGGTAATTGTAGCGGCAGTGCTGGCAACAACGCTGAGCGAGTTATTTAATGTAAGCGTAGTTCCGGAATTTATAGTTATTGATGGCGTTTGGACATTACTAAACGTTAAACCGCCGATGGTAGTATTTGCGGCTATCACCGGTGCGTGAGTGAATGCTTTGCCTCCTATCCGCACAACATCATTTGTGCCCGGAACGTTTCCGGCACCGCCATTGAAGGCGTTAAAATTGGCTGCCAGGGTAAAACTACTGCTCGTTCCGCCTATCCAATCATAGGAGTTAAGAATGCTGAATGTTGTTCCGTTTGTAGTGCTTGGGGTGCTATACGTGGTATAAGGAGATGTTTGAATAAAAGATATTGTTCCGCTCGAAAAATTATATTGAAATGTAGTCGGGGCCGTGTAACTGGTGGTGGCTGTAAAATCGCCAACGACAAAGTAATAGTAAGTAGCGGTGCCCGAAATGCTGTTTAAAGCTTCAGACATTGATTTTATTGTAGTTGGAGCCCCAAATGCCACCGTTCCTGTTACCTGGCTTGCGTCGGAGAAATAAGGTGTGGTTGAGCGATAAAGCTTGCCATTTGTAAAATAAGGGGCGCTGCTTATATTACTTGGCAAATCAATTTCATTAATAGTATAAATACCTCCAACAGTTACGCTAAAGCCAAACAAAACAATATTGGTTTCCCCATAGTTAAGCGAACCGCTGGTAATGCCGTTTGAAGTGCTGTTATAGCCAGTTACACTTAAGGTAGCCGCAGAAAGTGAAAAGCTTGTACCGTTATAATTTGAACTTACAGTAATATTTGCCGATGATGGGCTGCTTTGCACAATGGGGTTGGTTTGGCTGGTCAAAAAGCCAAATTGGGTAGTCGCGGGTAGTGTTCCATAATAACCGGTATAAAAATCGCCGACAATAAAATAATAAACTGGCGATACATTATTGCTGAATGACTCGGACAGGCCGGAAATAGCTACACCGGTAGCCGCGCTTGAACCAAAACTTACTGTAGCACCCGTTATAAGCGTGGCTGTTCCTAATGAAAAGGTACTTGAACTTGAACGGTAAATTTTTCCGTTATTTAAATAAGCTGTCGACGCGCCTTGATTGTAAGTGTCGTACAGGTTAAATCCGCTTAATGTGGAAGTTCCCTGCACGGTCACCCCAAATCCATATAAAACTATGCCGGTTTGACCGGGATATAAAGTTCCCTGAGTAATACCATTGCCCGATGCGTTGGCACTGGTTATTGTTACTATCGGGTTAGAGAGTGTGAAAGTCGTTCCGGTGATATTAGACGTGGGGGCTATATTGGCGGTTGAAGGACTGCTTTGTACAATAGCGTTGGTCTGGCTGGTATTAAATTGGAATTGAATGTTTGCAGGAAGCGTTCCGCCGGTTTGGTTAAAATCAGCTACTAAAAAATAATACTCCGTTGCAGTAGTAATTGTTTCAGTTAAACCGGAAATAGCCACACCTGGCGTATTCTGATAATTACTGAAAGCAACTGTTGCACCACTTACCAACGTAGCTGTCCCGAGTGAAAAAGTACTGGATGTTGACCGGTATAGTTTCCCATTGCCCAAATAATAGGATAAATAGTTGCCTGTACTTGAAGAGTTAATATTAAACCCCGTTACAGTTGTAGTAGCGCTGGCAGACACTCCAAAACCAAATAATACGATCCCGGTTTGCGACTCGATCAATGTCCCCTGGGTAATGCCGTTGCCCGCTGTATTGGCATCGGTTAAAGTATAGGTGGGGTTGATGCAATTATAATTTATTCCGCTTACGGTGGATGATTGCGAACTATAAGGACTACTTTGGATTGCCTGGCTCAAACTTATTTGCACACTGGCGGGTAAGGGTACGTAGCCGGGGATCGCCGTTAGATCTGCAACTATAAAGTAGGTATAATTTGTATTGGTTATGGTTTCACTAAGCCCGGTAACACTTATGTAACTTCCGCCAAACGCACCGATAGTTGTAACTAATGATGAGCCCGCGAATGTTACACTACCGGCAGTTGACCGGTACAATTTAGCGTTTGTGAAAAAACCATTTTGAGTGGAGCTAAAAACGAATTGGTTTATTGTAAATGTGCCCGTTACCGTTATTGTCACACCAAATATTACGGCATTGGTTTGCCCGGCAGTAAGCGGACTCGCAGTTATACCATTCGTGGGCGTGCTGTTTGCGCTTGTAAAGCTAACTGTTTGCCCCAGCGAGCTTTCGCAGTTAAAGAAACAGCCAACAACTATTACGAATAAAAATAAATTCCTAAGTAATTGATTCTTCAATTTTGCCTTCGTTTGTATAAATGTAAGCAAAAATAATAGTAATAATTTAATAATAATATTAAAACGATAAAGACTTACAATGACTTACGTGAAAATATTGCAGCAGGTTTTTCCCGAAAAAGAAAACGACATTTTTTAAATATTTTCATAAACACCTGCCAAAACGCGACGGTTGATCAATCATCTTAATAGCTAAAACAAATTTCATAAAGTGATTAAAAATGCAGAAACTTGTTTAGTTAATTTTGAATTGATCAAATCATTAGTTTCGGTTTAATGAATAAACGTTACACAGCAATTGTTGTTTCTTTTTTATTGCTGTTTACAGGCCGTGCGTTTGGTCAGCAACTTTTAACCAGCGCCACCCAGCAAGGGCAATTGGCCGATTTTTCAACCCAGGCGAATAACAATTACATAACCAATTATGCACGGGCTTTGACCCTTGCGAAAACTCACGGATGGTTTGTTAAACGGAAGACGGCCAATGGCGGCCTTATTTCATTACAGGGCGTAAACAGCCTGGGTTTCCCTATATATTTAACAACATATAACAATACGGATGCTGCTGCCACAACAGGTACCAATTTAGTGCAGCCCGGCGGCCCGACCGGGTTAAATTTATCAGGCTCAAGCAGTTTTTTAAACAATAAACTGGCCATGTGGGATGGTGGCTGGGTATACAGTGCCCACCAGGAATTTGCCGGGAAAACCATCACCTTAAAAGGTGCTTCATCGGTAATGGACCACGCAACCCACGTTGCCGGTACAATGCTGGCCAAAGGTGTTTATGCGCCTGCAAAAGGTATGGCTTTTAACGCGACTACTTTGTTATCCTATGATTTTGACAACGATGTAACCGATATGAGCGCTGCCGCATCAGGGTTACTGCTTTCCAATCACTCGTACGGTGATGTAGCGGGCTGGAACTATGACGAGGCTGAATTGCGATGGGAATGGTCGGGCCTGCCAGGTGATACGGTTGATTACAACTTTGGCTTTTATAACAGCCGCGTGCAATCATGGGACCAGATAGCTTATAGTGCACCTTATTATTTAATTGTTGAGTCGGCGGGCAATTACCGCAGCAGCAATGGCCCGGCGGTAGGTGCTGATTATTGGGGTTATGCCAGTGCGACTAACCAAACCTTTGTTGATAAAGGGCCGCGCCCGGCAAATATTAGTAATAACGGGGGCTATGACATTATCCCCACAACTGGCACGGCCAAAAATATATTAACAATAGGAGCTATAAACGCCCTGCCCTTTGGCCCGGCAGGCAGCCAAAGCATTATTACCACATTTTTTAGTAGTTGGGGGCCTACCGATGACGGTCGTGTTAAACCCGATTTGGTAGCCGATGGCTTAAATGTATTGTCAACCAGCAGCGACGGCCCAACCGCTTACACCGCCGAATCGGGCACCTCGTTTTCGGCCCCAAATGTTACCGGATCGTTGTACCTGTTGCAGGAATATTATGCCGAGAAAAATTCTGGGGCATTCATGAAGGCTGCTACGTTAAAAGGGCTGGCCTGCCATACCGCTATTGATGCGGGCAATGCTGGCCCTGATTATATTTATGGCTGGGGATTGCTGAACATGCCCCAGGCCGCCCAGGCCATTACGAATAATGGTACAAAAAGTATTATTCAGGAAAATACGTTAACACAAGGCCAAACACAAACTTTTACGGTAACCGCATCAGGCAGCGGGCCGTTAATGGCAACCATATCATGGACAGACCCGGCAGGAACACCAACAGCCGAAGGGGTGATAAACAACCGCACACCAAAGCTGGTAAACGATCTGGACTTGCGGGTAACAGACGGCACTACCATATTTACCCCTTGGGTGTTAGACCCGAACAACCCGGCTGCTGCCGCTACAACAGGTGATAATATCCGGGATAACATTGAACAGGTATATATACCCGGCGCTATACCGGGGCGCACTTATACCATCACTGTTACGCATAAGGGTACGCTGCAATCGGGTTCGCAGGCTTATTCGCTGATAGCTACAGGGATAGGCGGAACGGCCTATTGCGCATCCGCCCCGGCATCCAATGCAGATTCGCGTGTTAACAACGTAACTTTGTCCAACTTAAATAATACACCGCCCCCTGGCTGTACAAGCTATTCTGATTATACCGGGTTAACAACCGTCGGTTTAGAGCAGGGTAAAACCTATCCGTTAAGCTTAACTTTAGGCACCTGCGGCAGTAATTTTAATAAGGCCGCGAAAGTGTATATAGACTGGAACGGAAATGGCGTATTTGACGCAAATGAATTGGTTGCCACTACAAATGTAATGCCGACCACAGGTACCTATACTACTAACATTACGGTGCCGGTAACTGTTATTCCGGGCAATTATAGCCTGATGCGGGTGGTGTTGGTTGAAACTACTGATACATCAACCATACAGCCCTGCGGCACCTACGGCAAGGGTGAAACGCAGGACTACCGGGTGCAGTTTTTGCAAACCACTATAGATGCGGGTGTTACAGCAATTGTCAACCCTGCCGCTACAGGCGGCTGTAACGGCGCGACAAATGTTACTATAACGCTCAAAAACTTTGGGAGTGCCGCCATTACCAATGTCCCGGTTACGGTATCCATAAAAGCGCCCGATAATACGGTTACTACCATTAACGAAACTTATACGGGTACCCTTGCACCCCTGGCCCAGGACAACTATACATTTATCGGCACATTTAATGCTGTTGCAGGTTCAACGTATACCATAACTGCCGCTACTAACCTGGCCAATGATGCGATCGGCAGTAATAATCAAATCTCGGCAACCGCCGTCATTAATCCCGCTATTGAGCCGACGGGACTATCCGCAGCTTTATGCACCAATACCGGCCAGTATTTATTAACCGGGGCGGGCGACGGGCAATTGTTATGGTATCAGCACCTTGCAGATATTATACCCATTGCATTTGGTACCGATGTTTCAACCCCGCAGTTGCCGGTAAATAACACGTATTACGCAGGATTAAATGATCTGAATACAACCGTTGGCCCTGCTACAAAAAGCGTCTTTTCGGGAGGCGGATACAACCAGTTTACCCCTTCTATCAATTTTACAACCGAGATACCGGTTATTTTGCAGAGCGCCAGGTTGTATGTCGGCAATTCGGGGATGATCACTTTTAACGTAGCTAATACTAATGGCGAAGTGATAGCAACAACTACCATAAACGCGGTAGCCACGAGCACCAATCCGCAACCCGGCGCGCAGAATGATGACCCCAACGACCAGGGGAAAGTTTATAATTTAAACTTGCTGATACCGGCAGCAGGAAGTTATACCATTACTGCGGTTTATGATAATACGGCCACGTTATATAGAAGTAATACAGGCGTAACCGGGTATCCTTTTAAAATAGGCAACGTGTTCAACATCACCGGTAATAACGCTACATCGCCAACAAACTCCGCAGATACAACTTATTCAAAAGGTTTTTACTACTACTTTTATAACCTGCAGGTTAAAAGCGCGGGTTGCGCTTCGGCAGCAAGGGAGGCGGTAACCATATCAAAACCTGTAATTACACAATCGGGTACTATGCTAATCTCCAGCTTTGTAACAGGCAACCAATGGTACTTAAATGGAGTTGCCATAGTAGGCGCGACGGGACAAACCTACTCACCCTTACAAAGCGGGGGATATGTGGTTAACGTCACATTAAGCAGCGGATGTGTACTTGCATCGGATAGTTTTACGTACGCGCTGATAGCCCTAAATCCAGGCAGTGATGAAATTGGATTAACGGCCTTCCCAATACCGGCAAGCAGCCAGTTAAATGTTGTTTTTAATGCAAAAGCAAGCGGCCAGGTAAGCCTGTCGCTGATAAACAGCGCCGGGAAAACGGTTTATACACAGACACAAAACGCGGCGGCTGGTAATTTTAGTACGGTATTGAATGTTGCCAATTTGCCGCCGGGCTCATACGTGTTAAAAGTGACCGTCACTAATAAGGCCTATGCCTATAAGGTTTTGATTGTTCGGTAAAAAGTCAGACTTACGAAGTTTTCAAAACTTCGTAAGTCTTTTCGGGTTAAGTTTATATGCAGCCAGGCACCAGGAAATTGATCAGCTTTTTAGCGTTTATAGTAGGGGTGGGCTTGATATACCCGCTTATTATGGCGGGCATATTTAAGCTCAACCTTAAAATGTCACTTATAGTTGGGCCAATAATGGGCGTTGTTGGCGCGGTTTTATGGCTAACTACTTCAAATATCAGGGAAAAACGCAGGGGGAAATGATTTCGGATTTCGGATGTTCGATTTCGGATTTGGAAAGCGGAATTAACTGGAAATTATGTTTATCTGATTTAACAATCAAATAATTCCGAAATCGAACATCCGAAATCCGATATTTCCAAAGTGATATTATTTGAAAAAATACTTCACCCCCACGCCCGGTGCAATATCAAAAAATGGCCCGGTAGCTAACTCTACACGCGGATTAAGATCAAGACTTACCGCTATAGGCGAGTTTGGTAAAATATATTCAAGGCCAATAACGCCATCGCCGCCAAGCAATATTTGGTTGTTGCGGTAAACTTCGGCACCGCCGCCAAACCGCTCATAGTTACCGCTGCCAATAGCGCCGATATGCCCGCCAAAACCATAATAAAATTTCAAGGCAGGTACGTTAAATGCTTCCTGGTTAATTTCATATAAACCGGTAATTACCACCCCGCTGTTGCGGAAACCCAATACGCCTTCAAGGGCCGTATTATCAGCAATAAAATATTTGGCCGAGATACCGTTTTCATATCCGCCAAACTTTAACCCGGCTGAGAATGTATAATCATCAGTACTTGATTTTGCAGTTGATTGCGCGTTTGACCGCGATGTGATAAAAACAAAAGCGGTTAATAATGAGAGATAGGGGATAAATCTTTTCATCCCGTTAAAACGCAGAAATTGGGTTTTTTGTTGTGGAAACCTCAATATTGCTGTATTACTTTTACGTCAGCTACAATCTTCTTCTCTTCCGTTCCTTAACAATAAGCCCCAGCTCGCGGCTCATTTGGCCGGCAATAGCGGTATTCTCCTGTGCACGGCGGAACAAGTAGGGCAACACGGCTTTTATGGGGCCATAGGGTACGTATTTGGCTACATTATAGCCCGCATCGGCCAGATTAAAGCTCAGGTTGTCGCTCATGCCCAGCAGTTGCGAAAAATATACATGCGGGTTTGTAGGGTCGATGTTCTTTTTGATCAAAAGTTCGGTAAGCAGGCGGCAGCTATCTTCGTTATGGGTGCCGGCTACAAAGGCTATCTGGGCAATATGGTCTGTGCAAAAATCAAGGGCTGCATCGTAATCTTTATCGGCAGCCTGTTTATCCGGCTGGATGGGGGATGGGCAGCCTTTTTCGGCGGCACGTTTGCGTTCTTTTTCCATATATGCGCCGCGCACTAATTTGGCACCCAGGATGAAGCCCTCTTTTATAGCAACCCCGTAGTCGTTTTTTAAGGATTGCAGCTTATCGTGGCGATAAAGCTGATAGGTATTATAAATGATGGCCTTTTCTTTGTTAAAGCGGCGCATCATGTTTAAGGCCAGCAGATCGATGGTATCTTGTATCCAGGTTTCTTCGGCATCTATCATTACGGGGATACCGTTTTCGTAACCCTTTTCGCAAATGGCAAGTACACGGTTTTGAACTTTTTGCCATTCCTGTTCTTCGGCATCTGTTAACGATATTCCTGCATCCAGCTTCTCCAGTAAAGAAAACCGACCAACGCCCGTCACTTTAAAAACGGTAATCGGTATCGCTTTTTCCTTTGCAGCACGCTTGATGGTGCGGATGATCTCGTCGCAGGTATCGTCAAAAACCTGTTCATCTTCCTCGCCTTCGATCGAGTAATCTAATATTGTACCCACGCCGCCCGCATCCAAGCTTTGAATAGTTTGTTCGCATTCGCGGATGGTTTCGCCGCCGCAGAAGTGTTTAAATATGGTGGCTTTGATCAATCCTTTAACAGGTAGCCCTATCTTAATGGCGAAGTTGGTTATTGGCGGCCCTATTCTTACTAAAAAGTTGATATTGATGATTCTAAACAGCCAGTAAGCCCGGTTTAGGGCGGCGTTAGAACAATGGCGAAAGGCGATCTCGGTATTCTCGAAGGATAGTTTGTTTGGGTGGGTGTCCATAGTTAATAGTTGATAGTTCATGGTCTTGCCCCCGGTCACTATGAACCATGAACTATGAACCATATACTGACAGCAAAGTTAGAAAATGATAGGAAAGTAACTCATTATTGATTGAATAGTTTATTTTTGCCACCGATGATTGAATTTAAAGTTGCGGGCGATTATATACCCATGATACAATTATTAAAGGCCGCTCACCTGGTGCAAACCGGCGGCGAAGCACAAATAGTTGTAACAGAGGGTGAAGTAAAATATAACGGTGCCACCGACTATCGCAAACGCTTAAAAGTTAAAAAAGGCGATGTGGTTGAATTCAGGGGGAGTACAATAAAGGTGATTTAATTTTTATGATTACAGATACTTGCGACGATACCTACACGGTTGATACCATGGAGACACTTTACAGCATCAGCTACCCGATATATTTTGAAAATAGCCTTGACGAACTCGTAAAATTTGTTGACAGGGGCAATTATTCCAAATTTTTTGTTTTAACTGACGAGAATACGGGTAAACATTGCCTGCCGGTGCTAAAGGAAAAATTTGGCGGCGATGCTAAATTCGATATCATAGAAATAAACGCAGGCGAAGAAAGCAAGGATATTGATTTTTGCATTGGTGTATGGAAAATGCTGATAGATTTTGGTGCCGACCGCCAAAGCCTGCTCATTAATTTGGGCGGCGGCGTTATCAGTGACCTGGGCGGTTTCGCGGCCTCTACCTATAAGCGCGGTATTGATTTTGTGCATGTACCTACAACATTGCTTTCGCAGGTTGATGCTTCTGTTGGTGGCAAAACCGGGATAGATATTGACAGTATTAAGAATATTATAGGCACATTTACTCAGCCGAAGGCGGTATTTGTTGATTATAGCTTTATTGAAACATTGCCTGCCCGGCAAATTTTGTCAGGCCTGGCCGAAATGCTTAAACATGGACTGATAGCAGATGCTTCTTACTGGGAACTGCTTAAAAACAGCGATCTGACTAAACCCAGCGAGTACCTGATCTACCTTTCTATAGCAATTAAAAACAGGGTGGTTATTGAAGACCCGCATGAAAAGGGTATCCGCAAATCATTGAACTTTGGCCATACGATTGGTCACGCGGTTGAAACGTATTCGCTGCTGAATGATAAAGACCCGTTATCGCATGGCGAAGCCATTGCCATCGGCATGATATGCGAGGCTTACATCTCGCACCAGCGTACCGGTCTTAGCGCCGCCGAACTGGCGGAAATAACTGAAGTGTTTGGCGATTTATATCCACGTTACGAATTAAAAGAAAGCTACAACGACGCATTATACGAGTTAATGCTAAAAGACAAGAAGAATCAAAACGGAAACATCAATTGTACTTTGCTAACAGCAATTGGTAAATGTGTTATTGATAATATATGCAGTAAGGAAGAACTTTTTGAGGGGTTAGGGTATTATTCAAAGTTGTAGAGACGCAAAATATTGCGTCTCTACGTGAAATTTTAAATTATTTATTGACAAATCAATTTTAACTCCTACATTTACCGCACAAAACAAAAGCAATGAATTTATCAGGTGCATGGTATTATGGTTACTACTTTTACTTTACGAGTAAGAGCCGGGACTAATATGCACTAACAACATATATAGAGAAACTGAAAAGTCCCGGCCATAACTGACCGGGACTTTTTGCTTTAACAACAAATATGAAAACACACAATAAACCAAGAGTAGCCATACAAGGCATCCGCGCCTCGTTTCACGAAGAAGCCGCCTTTAAATATTTTGGCGGGGATATCCAGACTATTGAGTGCGGCTCTTTTAAACAAACATTTGAGGCCCTGCAAAATGACGAGGCCGATTATGTGGTAATGGCTATCGAAAACAGCATTGCCGGCAGTATTTTGCCAAATTACAGCCTCTTGCTTAATTATAATTTCCCGGTGGTGGGCGAGGTTTATTTGCCTATCCAATTACACCTGATGGCCTTGCCGGGCGTGGCGTTTGAAGATGTGAAATATGTTACTTCGCACCCCATAGCTATTCGCCAGTGTGTTGACTTTTTTGATGAATACCCGCATTTGAAAATTGTAGAGAGCAGCGATACCGCTGCCTGCGCCAAACGCATACATGATGAACAGTTGACAGATACGGTTGCTATTGCCAACACGTTGGCCGCCAAACTTTATGGGTTGGATGTTTTAGAGCGCCGGATAGAATCGAACAAGAAGAACTTCACCCGCTTTTTGATATTGACCCACCATGAAAATGCTGAGAAAGGCCCGGCTAATAAGGCATCGCTTTGTTTCGAGGTGAGCAACCAGGTGGGCTCATTAGCTAAGGTGCTGAATATTTTTGCCGATCAGTTGGTGAATATGAGCAAGATACAATCAATGCCGGTGCTGGGTAAGCGCAATGAATATAACTTTTACGTAGATGTGGAATGGGAAGAAACTCAGCAGTATGATGCCGCTATAAAACAGGTGCTGAAATACACCCATAATTTTAACATACTGGGCGAATATATGCGGCATGATGATGAGGCGATTACCCAAAATCCATTATTTACACCACGAGAAAAGCCCGAAAGAAAATATATAACCATTAAAAAATTAACAGACAACCATAACTAAGATCTATCTACTTTAATATTTAAAACGATGAAACTTGATTTAAACATACAACCATTAAACACCTGGATAAAAACAGGAAGCGAGCCGCTTTTAATTGCCGGCCCGTGCAGTGCCGAAACTGAAGATCAACTGGTAGCCACTGCCCATTTATTAGCCAATACAGGCCGTGTAAGCGCAATACGCGCAGGTATTTGGAAACCACGCACCCGTCCGGGCGAGTTTGAAGGGATAGGCAGCATTGGCCTGGAATGGCTTAAACGCGCCAAAGCCGAAACAGGTTTGCCCGTAACTGTTGAAGTTGCCACCGGCAAGCACGTTGAAGAAGCCCTAAAAGCTGGGGTTGATATTTTATGGGTTGGCGCACGGTCGACCGTTAACCCGTTTACCGTTCAGGAAATTGCTGATGCCCTGAAAGGTGTTGATATACCTGTTATGGTGAAAAACCCGGTAAACCCCGATCTGTCCTTATGGATAGGCGCTTTAGAGCGTATCAATAATGCGGGTATTACCAAACTGGCTGCTATTCACCGCGGGTTTTCATCATATGAAAAAACCGCTTTCCGCAACGAGCCAATGTGGGATATTGCTATCCATCTAAAAACTTTGGCACCGCATTTACCTTTGATATGCGACCCAAGCCATATATCAGGCAACCGTGAGCTGATAGGTTATATATCGCAAAAAGCGCTTGACCTGGATATGCAAGGGTTAATGATCGAATCGCATATCGACCCGAGCGTTGCATGGACTGATGCCAAGCAGCAGGTTACACCTTCTGCTTTGGTTGAACTGATAGACAGGTTAACTTTACGTAAACCCGAAGTGCGCGATGCTGAAGTTAAGGATAAACTAACTGAACTGCGTAATAACATTGACAAAATTGACGACCTGCTTATACAGAAAATGGCCGAACGGATGCAGTTATCTGAAAAAATAGGCAACTACAAAAAGGAAAACAACATTACCATTTTGCAGGTAAACCGCTGGGAGGAAATTTTGAACAAGCGCGTTAATTACGGCAAGGCATTAAAGTTGAGCGCGGAGTTTACGGAGAAGCTGTTAGAACTGATACACGCTGAATCTATCCGAAGGCAAACCGAGATCATGAATAAAGATAAGGCAGGCCAGGAAGCAGATAAACTGACACACGTTTAGTACGAAAACAGTACACTTATAGTACGTTAATAGTACGCAAATGAGCAAGAACATACTGCTAAAAAACAAAAACAAGTCGGTAAACGGCACAGTCAGCCTCACCGGTTCAAAAAGTGAGTGCAACCGCGCACTGATAATCGAAGCGTTAAGTTCCGGGAAAGTTAAGGTGCAAAATATATCAGACGCTGCGGATGCGGTGTTATTGGCAGGAGTATTAAAGTCCGAAGTCCGAAGTTCAAAGTCCGAAGTCGTTAGTAAAGACTCAGGACTTAAGACTCAAGACTCAAGACTCGTCAACATCGGTCCCGCCGGTACAGCCATGCGCTTTTTGACCGCTTATTTCACTTTGCAGAATGAAGAGGTGGTATTAACCGGCAGCGAACGCATGAAACAACGCCCCATCGGTATTTTGGTGGATGCGTTGCGTGAGTTGGGCGCTGACATTCAATATGAAGAAAAGGATGGCTTCCCGCCGATAAAGATCAAAGGCGGTTTCGAGCAACTGACCAATAAAGTCTCTGTTAAAGGCGATATCAGCAGCCAGTACATTACGGCTTTGTTGCTGATAGCGACTAAATTGCCATTAGGATTAGAGCTGCATATTGAGGGCGAGTTAACCTCACGGCCTTATGTAGAAATGACATTGGCTATGCTGGAGCAATGCGGCATTAAACATAGCTGGGCAGATAATATTATAACTGTTGAGCCGCAAGAATTTAAGGAAACTTCCATATACGTTGAACCAGATTGGAGCGCTGCATCGTATTGGTATGCCATAGCTGCGCTGGCCGACGAGGCTGAAATATTCCTGCCGGGGTTAACGCAATACAGTCTACAGGGCGATAGCGTCATCACCGAGATCATGGCGAATTTTGGAATCACCTCGCAGTTTAAGGATGGCGGCGTGTATTTGCAAAAGGAAGCTAAACCTACTATCCGCAAGATATTTGATTTAAAAGAATGTCCTGATTTGGCACAGACTATCATTGTTGTTTGTGCCGCATTAGGCCACGAAGCAACATTTACCGGACTGGAAACTTTAAAAATTAAAGAAACCGACCGCATTGCCGCCCTGCAAAATGAACTGGCAAAAATGGGTGTGAAGCTGATAGAAAAAGGACTGGTTTACAAACTGGATTGCAGCGAAAAGTTTATCCCCGAACGGATGTTCGTACATACGTATGAAGATCATCGCATGGCGATGGCTTTTGCGCCGCTGGCGTTGATAATTCCTGAATTGGAAATTGAAGATGCGCAAGTGGTAGAGAAATCATACCCGGCATTTTGGAAGGATTTGGGAAGCATGGGATTCACAGTTAAAGACAAAGATTAAAAGCGTTGTCAGTCTGAGCCCCGTCGAAGACAATGCGGGCAAAGGCCTTTACGCACATGCTTCGACGGGCTCAGCATGACACCCATCTTATAGTAATAGTAACTATAGCAAAATAATCTGCACATTTGCATATATGCACATCAAAAATCGGTGAAATCAAACCTCATCGGTGCAATCATAAGAAATCATGGCAGGCAATTCATTCGGGCAATTATTCAGGATAACCACATTTGGCGAATCGCATGGGGAAGCTATTGGCGTAATTATTGACGGCTGCCCGGCGCAACTGGAAGTGGATTTAGACTACATACAGGGCGAACTGGATAAACGCAAGCCCGGCCAGTCGAAAATCACTACCCAGCGCAAGGAAAGCGATACGGTAAAGATACTATCGGGGGTGTTTGAAGGTAAAACTACCGGAACGCCTATTGCCATGCTGATACCCAACGAAGACCAGCGCTCAAAAGATTACAGCCATAACCAGGATGTTTTCCGTCCCTCACATGCCGATTATACTTATCAAACCAAATATGGCATCCGCGATCATCGCGGTGGCGGCCGTTCGTCGGCCCGCGAAACCGCGGCGCGTGTGGCGGCAGGCGCTTTAGCCAAGTTATTGCTAAAAACCCAGGGAATAGAAATAGTTGCGCATGTAAGCAGCGTAGGCAAGATCAACGCGCCAAATGTGGAGATCACCAGCGTACAAGGATTTATTGATGAACGCGAAAAGAACATCGTCCGCTGTGCTGACCCGGCAACTGCGGAAGAAATGATAGCATATATTGACGGCATCCGCAAACAGGGAGATACGGTTGGCGGTAAGGTAAGCTGTTATATCCAAAACTGCCCGGTTGGTTTGGGCGAGCCTGTATTTGATAAACTACACGCCGATTTAGGTAAGGCCATGCTAAGCATTAACGCCGTACACGGCTTTGAATTTGGTTCCGGTTTTGCGGGCAGCGAAATGCGCGGATCTGAACATAACGATATTTTTATAAAAACGCATTTGGGCGATATAAAAACCATTACCAACTTTTCCGGTGGTATACAAGGCGGTATCAGCAATGGTATGCCTATTGAATTTAAGGTAGCCTTTAAACCTGTGGCTACCATTATGCAAAGTCAGCCTACCGTTGACAGCGAAGGCAATGCCGCCGAAATATCCGGCAGGGGCCGCCATGACCCTTGTGTAGTGCCACGTGCTGTACCTATTGTGGAAGCAATGGCAGCCTTGGTGTTAGCTGATCATTGGTTGAGGAACAAAAATAGTATTTTGCCCCTGTAAGATTTGACAACTTTTTAAAAGTTGTCAAATCTGAATTACACAATCCATGTGGAAGTGCAGGACTATACCGATAACTATTTTGCCAAACGCCTGTTCAAGATAAACCGAAAATAACTACTAAATTTGTACAAGAGTTAAGTATTTTAACAGAAAAAAGCAACACCATGGGCATTGAAGAGTTATTGTTGGACCAAGCCAAAAAAAAAGGCGTGGAAAAAGGTGAGCTGAAAAAGGCCAGGGCATGCCACGCGAAATGAAAAATGACGGTATTTCTATCGTGCAGATAGCAAAGTTTACCAAGCTTTCTGTAGAAGAAATTGAGAAATTATAATAAAACTTTATCGCTATAAAACCTCTTTCGGTATTAGCAATGGTATGCCTATTGAATTGAGGTGGCCGTTAAACCGTGGCCACTATTGTGCAAGTCAGCCCCCAGTGGATATTATTGGTTTTTTATCTTGATCAACCCAAAGATTTGACAACTTTTTAAAAGTTGTCAAATCTGATTTATCCCAACAAATTTTGCTAATTTTGTTAGACATTGCAGCGCAAATGTTTAACCTAAAAGCCGTAGAGAAAAAGTGGATTGAAAATTTCAGCAAATCGCCTTTGGTTGACGAAGCCGCGGGAGTGTTCAATAGCGATTTTGCTTTTCAATTTTTTTATGGCAAGTCAGAGAATAGCTTGTGTCCGGATAATTTTCTGTTCGACTTTAACGGCTATTATAATAACCATGCTTCACTGGATGTTTCCGCAGTTTTAGATAAATGCTGCGAATTCCTGGGCTTTGTCGGAATAAACCTCAATAACAACAGGTTAAAAGAATTTATTAAAAGCAATCCCTCGGAGTATAAAAACTTTGTCGGCAAATGCTATTATATTTTGAAACCCATCGCCCATTACGGTAAAACGCTCTCACTAACTGACCCCTATAAAGACACTTTTCGGGAAATTGATTATTTGCTGCGGATAGAATGCGGCGAAATTCAATTGAAGATTTTTGATGAGCCGCTTTTCCTGCCCGATCTTTACAGCAGGTTTACCAATTTTCCCGAAGGCTATGAGAAAAATGTAATTGTACGCGAACTTTTTCAAAAGCTGGAGAATAGTAACGAGAGTTTTTACATTACAGGGAAAGCAGGTACGGGCAAGTCTACATTTATCCAGTACTTTGCCAAAAAGACGCGCAAAAAGTTGCTGATGTGCGCTTTTACAGGCATAGCCGCTATTAATGTGGGCGGCCAAACCATACATTCATTTTTCAGGTTCCCGCTCAAGCCATTAATGCCCGAAGATGACGAGATCACCAAGTTTGAGCAATACTCCAAAAAATATAAGCTGATACAGGAGATCGATGCGATAGTTATTGATGAAGTATCGATGTTACGCGCTGATATTTTGGAGGCTATCGATTATTCGCTAAGGATCAATGGCGGAAACCCCAATAAGGTTTTTGGCGGCAAGCAAATTATTTTTGTAGGTGATATTTTCCAGTTGCCGCCAGTAGCCAATTTAAGCGATACGCTTGAGAATATGCTTTTTACAGAAGAATATAAAAGCCAGTATTTTTTCGATTCAATTGCGTACAAAAAGCTAAATCCAACTTATTTTGAGTTTAAAATTTCCTATAGGCAGGGTTCCGACCTGGAATTTGTAAAATTGCTTGATAAGATAAGGATCTGCGACTCCGACGCGGAAGTGATCAACACATTGAACCAGCGCGTAAATCCATCGTATGTTCCTAAAAATGATGAATTTGTAATTACGCTGGCCACAAATAACACCATCGCCTTTAACGAAAACTCACGCCGCCTTTACGAGTTGCCTTATACCTCATTTAAATTTGATGCAGCAATAGAAGGTGAATTTAAACCGGATAAATACCCTGCCGATAAAGTGTTGGAACTTAAAAAATACGCGCAGGTAATATTTGTAAAAAACGATGCGGGTGGCAGGTGGGTTAATGGCACCATCGCCAAAATTGATTTTATATCGGATGATTTTATCGAAGTAAGGTTACAGGATGGCAGCATCCATAAAGTGGAGCCTGCTACCTGGGAAAACCGCGTATTTCAGTACGATAAGTTCAAACGGCGCATTATATCTGAAACAAAAGGGAAATTTACCCAATATCCCATCAAGTTGGCCTGGGCAATAACTATTCACAAAAGCCAGGGCCTCACTTTCGACAACGTAATTATCGACGTTGGCACCGGCGCGTTTGTAAACGGGCAGCTTTATACCGCCCTCAGCCGCTGCCGCACCTTAAACGGCATTACCCTAAAACGTGCCGTAAAAAAGGAAGATGTAATTTTAGATCAGCGCATCATCAATTTTCATGAGCGGGAACAAATAATCAATTCGATCTCGGTAGATTAAAGACGCGTATAAAACTCAGTGCCCGTGCATAACCGTAAAGATTTGACAACTTTTTAAAAGTTGTCAAATCTGTTAGTGCTACCCCCGCATTACCCCAATTTTACTTCCGTTCCAGTCCGGGAATAATATACGGTCATTATTGATTTTCAAGTGGGTATCGGCAACTTCGCTGAAAACGCTCCTGAAATCGGTAGTTACGGCAAGGTCGCGGCCATCTTCCAGGTTTTCAACTGATAACGACTTCATTTCACCATGCACCATACCGCCGCTTACGCCGTTGCCCAAAATAAAGTTACATGAGGCGCGCCCGTGATCAGTGCCGCCGGTGCCGTTTTGGTGAACGGTACGGCCAAATTCGGTCATGGTCATTACGGTTACATCATCCTGGTAAGCGTCAAGGTCATTCCAAAAGGCAACCATACTATTACTCAGGTCGTTCACGTTGCGGGCGAAAATGCCGTTATCCGATCCCTGGTTAAAGTGGGTATCCCAGCCGTTCGATTCGGTAAAGGCAATTTCCATACCTACATCCATCTTAATTAACTGTGCAATTTGCTTTAACGAATTAGCTAACGGCGAATTAGGATAAACCACATTATTTGCGGGTTTGTAATTTTTTATATCAGTTTTCTGCAGCATTTTAACCGCGTCAAAACTTTCCTTGCCGGTTTCTTTCAATAAGCTTGATGACGTTTGATCGTACAGGTCTTCGAAGCTTTTTGCCGCCATATTAGCGCCCGAGGCATTCCCGCGCATTTGTATGGCAAAATCCTGGAGGTTGCTGATGGAAACAGTCGGGCTATCGCCATAGAACGAGCGTGGCATGGCCGAGGTCATGCTGACAGCGGTAAATGGTGTCAAGGCATCATGGCCCAGCAAACCTACCGCGCGGTTTAACCAGCCGCTTGCAGTCCCTTTGTTGAATGGGGTGCCCGATTCCATATAATCCTGCGCGTCAAAATGCGAGCGGCTGTTATTTGGTGAACCGATGCCCTGTACGATGGCCAGGCGTTTATCGCGGAAGAAAGGTTCAAAACCCGCCATTGACGGATGCAGGCCGAAGCGCCCGTCCAAATCTATCAATGACTTATTCGGACCGCTTTTAGCCGCCGACAAAAATAAGGTCGGCCTTGCCGCCTGCAGGTATTGATCGGTATAGGGCGTTACAGCCATTAAACCATCCATTGCCCCGCGTTGGAAGATACATACCAGCACTTTTTTCTTCCCGTAAAGGTTGTTACGTTTAGTGCTTGCCGCTGCCTCCGCAATAAACGAAGGTATGCCACCCATCAGGCCAACGCCTAACAGCGCCAATCCACCCGACTTTAAAAATCCTCTCCTTGATACCATGACTTTGCCCCTCTAAATCTCCCCCGGTGTGCCACCGCTAAAGCTAATGCGACACGCGGTAGGGGAGACTTTTTGATTTTCTTAAAGTATAAACTATTTGCAACTCTCTATTTATTACTCTCTTGCTACGTGCAAAAAGAGTTTTTTGTTTTAATTAATTACTGCCGGCTGCCTACTCAAAACTGCCAACTGAAAAAATCATCTTCTCTGAAACTCAGGCGAACCAACAACTATACCAACTACCTGTGCCAGCATGGTGTTATCACCCGCAGGCTGCCTTACCGGGTTGTTTAAATTAGCAATACCTTTTCCTTTTAACTTCGTATTGTCCGCACCGTTCATCATATCTGTACCCATTAAGTCATCCGGGACAGCGGGTGGCGGCGTTTTAGCCGCTGCCTCATCTACTTTCTTCATCAAATTCGGATCGTTCAGCATGGGCAATAACTGCTTGATTGTGGCAGTCATGTCTCGCTCGGGCATGATGAGTTTGCCATAAGTAAGCAGGGCTGCCTGCGCGCTTTCCGGCTCATGATGGTCGTTTAACGCGGCCAGGTCAACATGTATGCCGGGTATCCGGTTAGACGCTAAGGCCAGCCCGAAGTTCATCCGGTTTAATAACGCACCGGTATTTATCCAGTATTGCGCCTTATCCGGGAAACCGGTAGGGGCCTGGTAGTAATATATTTTTTCGCCCATTTTATCTATCCAGGTATAAAGCTGGTAAGGTTGATAGACCTGCGCATGCAGTGCGCGTACTGCGCCGATTGCCAGTTCAAACGGCGATTTTGTTTTTTCTCTTACTGATTCTTTACTCCAAAACTCGGGAGATGATACCATTGTTATCAATACCTGTTTGATGTCGCCATCTTTGGTCAGGAAAGTTTGTGTCATTTTATCCAGCAGGCTTTGCGGGGGATTGTCACTCACAAAACGCACCGCTATTTTATGTGTTATAAATTTGGCTGTTGCTGGGTTATGCGCCAGCATGCTTAACAACTGCACACCTTCCTGGTAGCCATTGTTAGGGCCAAATTTCATACCCATCACGGTTTTTTCGCCAATTTCATGGCGGTTGGCCGCGAATAAAAAATCGCCATCATGTACAAACCCTCGTTGGGCAAGCGTACTTTCGCCAAACCTGTCTAATTGCTTTTTGATAGCATTGCCCGGGCCATTGTCTGACATAGGGTAAACAGTCCACCCGGTTAATACACGGGCCGCCTGTGTAACATCTTGCTGGGTGTAGCCGCCATCAACGCCCAGCGTATGCAGTTCCATTACCTCGCGGGCATAATTTTCATTAAGGCCCTGGGCTTTTTTGCCCTGTTGCAGCTTTTGTGCAACCTGTGCCTGCATGGCAGGGGCACCAGTCATTGGATAATTGCCTTGCGCGTTTAACAGGCGTTGCCGTAATGCACCGCCATTACCTGCATTTGCCATTGGGTTGTTAACATTGGTGCCCATACTGCTAAAATTATCCAGGTAATATAACATGGCGGGCGACTTCGCAGTAGCCAGCAAAATATCATTGAATTTGCCCAGCGCGTTGGGCCTTATCACATCCCGCTCATAAACAGGTATAAACTGCGAGCAATCGTTTTTGGTAAGCGATACATTAAAGTGGTTGAACCAAAAATCGGTCATCACTTCTTGTAATTGGTTGTTAGAATAGGTAGCGCGTAATATTTTTTGAACAATAAACTGTCTTACCAACTCACGCTCGGGTTTAAGTCCTTTTGTTTGTAAATAGCTTGCGATCTGGTCGCGGTATGCTTTTTGGTCAACTTTAGCCGAATCTTTATTAATAACGCCATCTTTTACGGCCATTCTCAAAATTTCTCCCCCCTTAGGATAGAGATTAACTATCTGCTCATTGCTTAACTTCATCGCATCCAGCCTGTCAAGGGTCCTGTTTAGCGAATCATCCCGCATATCAGCCTTTAGCTGTTCGTTAAACCAGTTTTCCAGCCCCATTTTTAATACCGCGTCAACCTGGCCCGGTGTAGCACCATAGGTAAACCTGTTAAGCAAATGCGCTGCCGCCTGCCGCTCGGTTAAACCACTGGTGCGGTAAGGAAAAGCGTAGGCGGCGCGGTTAACGGAATTATTTCCGCCAAAAAAAGACGACAACGAAAAGATCGAAACGGCTATGGCGATAGTTAGACAGGTAAATTTTACAGGGGCGCTCATAAAATCACGTTTTAGTATTTGTATGACGGATAAACAACTGAGTAGTTTAATGTTGTAACAAAAATATATACAATATAAATATAGTGCAAAATGCAGATAGTTAAGATATTAAATCTCCAATAACATTTTTATTGTTAGTCCGGGATTATAAATCCGGACTGAGTTCTTTGCAGATTTGTAATCTGCGGGTTGAATGCAAGTACAATGGGATTATAAATCCCAAGTATGCTAAGTCCGGGATTATAAATCCGGACTAACCTGTTAGCAATAACAACTTTCAAAAAAATTGGGTTCGTTCAAACAATTCCCTCCATAAAAACCTTTTTTATTACCATATTTGACATTAATAAACCAATTATATGATGCAGGAATTAGACCCTATTATTCTTCAAAAAGCAAACGCGTGGCTGCATGGAAATTACGATGCCGCCGTTAAACAGCAAATTCAAAAACTATTGGATGATAAGGCCTGGGCTGAATTAACCGACTCGTTTTACCGCGATCTGGAATTTGGTACCGGCGGCCTGCGCGGAACAATGGGGCCGGGCAGCAACCGGGTTAATAAATATACTATCGGTACCGCTACGCAGGGTTTGGCCAATCACCTGAAAAAAAGCTATCCCGGCGAAAAGATAAAAGTGGCCATAGCGCATGATAGCCGGAATAATTCCGATCTGTTTGCACGTATTACCGCCGAAGTTTTCTCTGCCAATGATATACATGTTTATTTCTTCAAGGCCCTGCGCCCCACGCCCGAACTTTCATTTGCCGTGCGTCATTTAGGCTGCAAAAGCGGGGTAATGCTTACCGCGTCGCATAACCCCAAGGAATATAATGGTTATAAAGCTTACGGCGCTGATGGCGGGCAGTTCGTATCGCCCGAAGATAAAGCGGTGATGGATGAAGTTGCGGCCATCAAAAGTATCGATGAAGTGAAGTTTGACCGTGTCGACGCGAATATTGAAATGATAGGCGAGGAGATAGACGCGCTTTATCTGGATAAGATAACACAGCTTTCTGTTTCGCCGGAAGCGATAAAACGGCAAAAGGATTTGAAAATAGTTTATTCGCCAATCCACGGAACCGGGATAACCCTTGTGCCAAAGGCATTGGAGCGTTTTGGCTTTGAGAATGTAATTATTGTTGAGGAACAGGCCACGCCGGATGGAAACTTCCCGACGGTCATCTATCCAAACCCCGAAGAAAAAGAAGCATTAACACTTGCCCTTAAAAAAGCCGAAGAAGTGGATGCCGATTTGGTATTGGCTACCGACCCGGATGCCGACCGGGTAGGCATAGCCGTTAAAAATACCGATAACGAGTTTATTTTGCTGAACGGTAACCAAACCGGCAGTATGCTCATCAATTACCTGTTAACCGCATGGCAGGAAAAAGGCAAACTAACCGGCAAGGAATATATTGTTAAAACTATTGTAACCACCAACCTGATAGAGGAGATAGCCAAAGCCAAAGGCGTTAAGTTCTACAATACCCTAACCGGCTTTAAATATATTGGCGAGCTAATGACCAAATTTGAAGGCAAGCAAACCTTTATTGGCGGCGGCGAAGAAAGCTACGGCTATTTAATAGGCGAATTTGTGCGGGACAAGGATGCAGTGGTAAGCAGCGCCTTTATTGCCGAAATGACCGCCTTTTATAAAGATAAGGGCAGCAGCTTGTTTGAAGCATTGGTAGATACTTACGTTCAATATGGATTTTATAAAGAAAAACTAATATCCATCACCAAAAAAGGTAAGACAGGCGCCGAAGAAATTAAGGCGATGATGGAAGCCTACCGGACTAACCCGCCGGCTACATTGGGCGGATCGAAAGTTACTACGCTAAAGGATTATGAAATGCGTGTAGAAACTGATTTGGTAACCAATACCACCAAACAAATTGAACTGCCAAAATCGGACGTATTGCAATTTATAACTGCCGATGGCAGTATTATATCTGCCCGGCCATCGGGTACCGAGCCTAAAATAAAATTTTATTGCAGTGTAAATGGCAAACTGGCAAATAAGGCAGCCTATAAGGAAACTGATAAGCAGTTGGATGCTAAGATAGATGCTATAATGAAGGATTTAGGGGTGTAGTTTTTGTTGTAATCGTAATAAACCTTACATTTAATCGAATAATGGATAACAGGGTCAAACTTACATTATTGTTCATTTTAGGGATTGATTTTTTTGCTTTTTCTCAAAAGTCACCTGTAGTTAACGCTATTGATACTAACTTACATATTAAAAATTCGTCATTATCAGAAGTATCAATAGCAGCAAAAGGGCCGCGTTTACCCAACAAGCAAAAAAACAGTGTAAGAATTCCAGATGACCTGCGAATTGATGGCGAGACAACAGAATGGAATGGTGGTTTTCAAGCTTATAACAGGACAACCGAGGTCTATTACACTATAGCTAATAGTGATGACAAACTTTACCTCCTCATTCATGCTATAAAACACGCCATCATTGAAAAAATAATGGAGGGAGGGGTGAGTTTTACGATCACAGGCCTGGGTGATAAACACAATGACCGCGAAGCAGTGGCCTTATTTCCATTGATCAGTATAGAAAATTGCAAAAATGTATTACAATACTCAGGAAAACCGATCTCGGGCGAAATTGGTTTTTCCGGAGCAAGCCAACTTTTTTCCGGAAAAAGAGAGCTTACTAAAGCGGACTATGATCTTATAACTAAACAGACCGATCTTCAAAAAGCAAACGAATTACTCTCGACATATCAACGGGAAATTAAAGTGTCCGGAATGCCTGACGTAATTGATACCATAGATAAAAAAGACATTACATCAGGGCGTAAATTCTCTTATTATCAAAGTTTACCATTAAGACGTCACGGTTTTAAGATCATTGGCATTTCTAACAATGATGGTATTAATGCAACAACTCAATTTAATGATAAAGGTACTTATACTTATGAATTATTATTACCATTGGATCGCTTAGGAGTTAATATAAATAGCTTAAAAAAAATTAATTACACGATCACGCTTAATGCAAGAGGCGATGATGGCCGTGTTGGAAATATTTGGATGAATGCGATCTATCCTCCACACCAGCGAATGTATTTGGACCTGGAAACTCCAACAGAATTTTCCGGCGAATATACTTTAGCAAAATAAATGAAACATAATTTATAATCTTATGATACAAATTGATCAACCATTTCTAAAGCTGTTATTACTTGCTTTATTATCTTTTTGCACTATTTTTAAAACCAATGCACAGAACCTTCCTGATATACAGAAAACTAACATCCGCATTCCTGGAAATTTAAAAATTGATAGTAAAGCGACCGAATGGAGTGTTCAATTCCAGGCCTATAATCATGCAATACCCCCATTGCCTGTGTCCGCACCATAGCCGTTACAAAACGTGCATATAATGTGTAACCCAATCAAAAGTTCATTATGAAATGCGCGTAGAAACTGATTTGGTAACCAATACCACCAAACAAATTGAACTGCCAAAATCGGACGTATTGCAATTTATAACTGCCGACGGCAGTATTATATCTGCCCGTCCGTCGGGAACCGAACCGAAGATAAAGTTCTATTGCAGTGTAAATGGGAAACTGGCAAGCAAGGCAGCCTACAAGGAAACCGACAAGCAGTTGGATGCCAAAATAGATGCCATTATGAAAGATTTAGGGGTGTAGTAAGTTGCAGATAGTAACAAGGCTTAATGATCCCGGGGATTACCGTCCGGGATTTTTTGTTTTAATATGCCGCAACTTTTTTAACACCTAATTGTTATTTACTTACAATTATGCCTGCCCATATCAATTGAAGTAGCTTTTCTTGTTAATCACCACGCAACTTCATTTTTAAACGACAGTCGTTTTTTATACAGAGCCGATACCATGTTAAAGAATATTTGCCTTGCAGGTTTGCTTTTTTGCCTTTTACTAAACGCAAATGCCGCAACGGCCATAGTTAAAGCCGATAGCCTTGTAAAAATATTGCAGTTAAGCAACAGAAATTTAAGGGACCAGGAGCTTGTTATTTATATAAAATCGGTTTTCGACAGCCAACCGCTGCGTGATTTTTATGCAGCGAAAAGAGAAACAGACGATCTTCTTTCTAAATATGCTGTAACTGGCAGGCCTGCGTTTGATCACTTTATAGAAAGTACGTACCAGTTTCGTGCCTCAGATTATAACAAGGCACAAAGCGACCTGGTTAAGGCCATAGCCGCTTCAAACAAAGCAGGTGATCATTATTTGGTGTACGCTTTTTTTAACCAGTTGGCATTTGTGCAAACTTATATCGGTAACACTATCGACGCTGTGTCAAGTTTCAGGATGGCGAAAAAGGAAGCTGTGGCGCTTAATGATCCCAGATTACAAGTTGTTATTGACATCAATATTTCTGACATATACTACAGGAATGATTTTTATAACCAGTCGTTGTTTTATTTAGATCAAGCCGACTCTATTATGAATATCAGCGGCTTAAATGCACCACGCCTTAATAACGCTATCAACTACAATAAATGTGAGAATTATTTCAGAATGGATAATGTTAATTTATTGAAAAAGTATAACCGCGTACTGAATAATGTAAAAAGAGGAAATGCCGAATTATACATCTATAAAAAACGAACTGATTATTATGTATCGCTTTTGCAGCACAATTATAAAAGTGCAGTGCAACAAATACTATCTCTGAAAAAAGACACTTTATACGGGTATGACAGGAACATAGATGAACAAAACCTGGCAGATGCTTATTACAACGACGGTCAGTTGGATTCGGCCAAATCAATTATTGAGCGCCTGCTGGGCGACCCGGCGCAGAATAACCATCCCGAAATAAAATTTCACCTTTACGAAGTTTTAGGCGAAGTTGCCGAACAGAAAAACGATTATAAGCAGGCTGCCTACAATTTCAAAATGGCATTGCAACAATCAGAAAATGATATTGGCCGCTTAACACAGGTGGGCAATGTTTCATCCGAGATAAAAATTGATGAAATGGAAGGGTTTTTCGCAAAACTGGTAGGTGGCTATCAAAGAGAGCAAGTATGGCTGATATTTACGGTTATTGGTACCATATTGGTTATAGCGATCGGCGGCATGCTTTACAGAAACGTTAAACAGAAGCGATATTACGAACAACTTTTATTTGATGCCAAAAAAGAAGAGCTGGCATTTATAAATTCGCATGAGGTACGCCGGCACCTTTCTAATATATTGGGTATAATAGACATGATAAATCAAAGTGAAAATAGGGACGAAGCCTATTTGCAGGCAGAAGACCACCTATTGTCGGCGGCCGAAAGTTTGGATGCGGCGATAAAGAATATTTCGGAAAAGCTGGATAATTGATTTTACCCACACGCTCTCCATTGCCTGTGTCCCCACAGGCAATCCGTTACAGCACACATTCCATTGCCTGTGTCCTCACAGGCAATCTGTTATAGTACATCCATATAATGTGTAAGCCAATCAAACCGATTATCACCTTGTTCATAAAATGAGCACGAAGAATAAAAATAATCATTAGGGTCGGTAACTAAATTCCAGCGTTCCTGCAATGGGTTCATGTGTATATAATTTAGTTTTTGTTCCAGTATCTTCCTGTTATACATAAAAACAGGCAACGCATTCCTCTGCCAAAATTGATGATCGCGCGAATTGCGGTTAACTTTAAACCGTTCCAATAATTTATTGTCACTTTTTCTAAGCTCCTCTAAAAATTGATGACCGGTAAATTTCATAAAACTTGCGTGGGGCATTTCTTTGCCATTCATTTCAAGGCATTCCCATATAATATGGATATGATTGGGCATGATGACAAACCCATAAACCTTTAGCTTTTTCTTTTTCACTAAATGGATAAGGCTGTTCAATATAATTTCTTTATACTTATCCGATTGCAAAAGAGGTACCCAATCTAAAATGGCAACTGTATAAAAGTAGATCGTATTTAATTCCATAAAATAAAAGTAATAACTTTTTAAGAATTATAAATATACCTATGAAGGTACGGTCAGCGGGGGTGATTGCTTATTTGTTGCCTGTGAGGACACAGCCAACGGGGTGAGGATCACCTATTGTCGGCGGCCGAAAGCCTGGATATCGCTATAAAAAATATCTCGGAAAAGCTGGACAGTTGAGAAAATCAATACCGCCCTGCCGCAAATGCCTCAACTGGCATTGAAGTAGTTGTCTCTGCCAAAATCTCACTTACCAGTTTCCCTGTTGCAGGCCCCAAACTCAAGCCCATCATGCCGTGGCCAGTTGCTATAGTTAAATTGCTGAATTTATTTACCCGGCCAATATACGGCAGCCCATCTGGAGAGCAGGGGCGGAAACCATGCCAGGTTTTTTCTTCGGGTGGTAACGCCGGTTTAAAATCGGGGAAATAACGCGGGATGGATTCCACTATTCCTTTTACCCGGTTGGTGTTTATTTTATGGTTGATGGGGCCAATTTCCATCGTGCCGCCAAAACGTATCTGATCGCCCATTGGCGTAACAGATACCCGTGCCTCCATAAGCAGGGATGGTATATGCATACGCTTAGCCGGTTCATCAAACATAAATGAATAGCCCTTGCCGGGCATTAACGGCAGGTTCAACCCCACCAGCTTAGCAATTTCAGGCGACCATGAGCCGCCTGCAATAATAACCTGCCCGGCTTCCCATTCCTGCGTGGCTGAATATATTTTTGTTATTTTATCACCTTGCTTTTCAATTTTTATCACTTCATTATCCCGGTGAATTTTTACCCCTGCGGTTTCCAGGTATTTTATCAATTGCACCATCAGGCTGTTGGGTGTAAGGTGCGCATCGCAGCGGTAATATACCGCGCCCAAAACATCCAGTTTAATATTAGGTTGCAGGGCTTGGCATTCGGCAGCGGTTAAGGGTATGGCATCTAAACCCAGGCTGCGGGCTTTTTCGGCCATGTGCAGCTCTTCTTCGCCTGTTTTTTGAGTTTTATACAGCATGAGTATGCCGTTATCATGCAGGTCAAAGTTAAAATGGTACTGTTTTGCCAGATCAAGATAAAGCTGCTTGCTTAATAAAGACAGGTCGCGTAGTGGGACTGCCGACTGTTCTACATGTTTTTTATTAGCGCTTTTTAAAAACTTAAGGCCCCATGAAATAAGGTCCATATTTAACGATGGCCTTACATAAAACGGGCTTTTGCTGTCAAACATCCAGCGTATTCCCTGCTGCACCATGCCGGGAGCCGCCAGCGGAACAAAATGACTGGGAACGATCATCCCCGCGTTGCCGAATGAACAATTATCATCAAGCGGGCCTTTATCTAATATGGTAATATCCCAACCCAATTGGTGCAAATAATAAGCTGAACTTAGCCCTATAATGCCGCCGCCTATGATGATTACTTTGTTGCTCATGAATGTTTATTTTGTCTGAACCATGATTCGTGGGATTTAAGGATTAACATGATTCTTACCGCTTCCATCAGGAAAATCCATAAATCCTATAAATCATGGTTCAGACCTTTAATTACAAAACCTGGAACCCATACGCGTAAGGATCATCCTCGTCGTCAATTTTGATGGTATTATAACCAAATATCTTGGCCCAGCCCTCTATACTTGGGATAATAGCAGGTTTACCTGCTACCGATACCACATCTTCTACAACCCCGGTAAACTTACTGCCGATGATACTTTCGTGGATAAACTTATCACCTTTCTTTAGCTTGCCTTTTGCAAACCATTGCGCCATACGGGCGGATGTACCGGTGCCGCAGGGCGAGCGGTCAATCGCTTTATCGCCATAAAAAACAGCATTACGGCAGGTTGCGTCTGCCGAAAGTGTTTTGCCTGTCCATAAAATATGGGTGCAGGTATTTATGGTTGGATTTTCAGGATGCACAAATTCATATTTTTCATTGATGCGTTTCCTGATCACCCTGCTCCATGAAATTAGCTGGTCGGCGCTATAATTTTCCAGCCCTTTAAAAGTTTCCTGCGGATCAACAATAGCATAGTAGTTACCACCGTAACTTACATCAAAAGTTAACATACCCAGGTCAGGGCATTCAATTTCTAAATTCTCTGCTGCTAAATATGCCGGAACGTTGGTCAGCTTTACCGATTTAACTTTTTTGCCATCCTGCTTATACGCTATCATCACCAAACCCGCCGGGGCTTCCATGCGGATAATGCCCGGGACCTTCGGTGTTATCAAACCCTCTTCAATAGCTATGGTAATGGTGCCGATAGTGCCGTGCCCGCACATGGGCAGGCAGCCGCTGGTTTCAATAAACAGCACGGCTACGTCATTTGCAGGGTCATGAGGCGGATACAAAATACTGCCCGACATCATATCATGCCCGCGGGGCTCAAACATCAGCCCCTTGCGTATCCAGTCATATTCTCTTAAAAAGTGCTGACGCTTTTCGCTCATGTTGGCACCTACAAGGTTAGGGCCGCCACCGGCAACCAGCCGTACAGGGTTACCGCAGGTATGCGCGTCTACACAAAAAAATGTTTTTGATGCCATTTGTATGTTATGTTTATTCTAATGTATAATCTATTAGTCCTGAGTCCGAAGTCTTGAGTCTTAAGTCTGATAGGGTGATAAATTGACTTTTGACTTAAGACTTCCGACTTAAGACTAATTACTTCACTCCCCAGCTGCCTGTAGGTAATTCAGGACGGATGGCTAAGGAATCATTTATTGTTTTCAATACTTTTTCACGCTCGGCACCCTGGATAATTTGTCGTGGGGCACGTACCTCTTCGGTACCCAAGCCCGTGCATACTTCAGCCAGTTTGATGTATTGTACCAGTTTTGGATGGATATCCAGTTCCAGTAATGGTAAAAACCAGCGATAAATAGCCAGGGCTTCATCATACCTGCCTGCTTTTACTAAGCGGAATATAGCTACAGTTTCTTTAGGGAACGCATTAACCAAACCGGCTACCCAGCCATCAGCTCCTAATACCAAACATTCTAATGCCAATGGGTCAACACCGGTTAAAATGCTATAGCGGTCGCCAAACTGGTTAATCATACGGGTAACGTTGGTTACATCGCGGGTCGACTCTTTTACGGCGTTGATGTTGCTGTATTCGGCCATCTGGTCAAACATCCCGAGAGTTACTTTAATGCCATAATCAACCGGGTTATTATAGATCATGATAGGAAGAGGTACGCTTTTGGCCACATCGGTAAAATAAGTCACCGTTTCGTCGCTATCGGCTTTATAACGCATTGGCGGCAACAGCATCAGGCCGTCAGCGCCTTTATCCATTGCGCGTTTGGCGGTTGATACAGCAACTTTAGTAGCTTGCTCGGCAATGTTATAAATAACCGGCACACGGCCGTTTACCAGCTTAACGGTATGCGCAGTAAGTTCTATCTTTTCGTCATCGCTCATTGTGCTTGCTTCGCCTAATGATCCGCAGATGACGATACCGTCAACCCCGGCATGTAATTGCGCTTCAATGCCTTTGTCAAATTCGGCAAAATCTAACTTATCCTCCTTAAATTTTGTTGTTACTGCGGGGTAAACCCCTTTCCAATTAACCTTCATGATTACCTATAAAAATGTTTTAATAAATACCAGCGCATAGTTACCATTTTACCTTTATTTTAACAAACTTGAATATACTAATTGTTCAAATTTGGTTTCCAGGTCGTAATGCGTATTTGGTGTTTGCTGTATCATAAAAAGGCAAACCAGTTTTGCTTTAGGGTCGGCCCAGTAAACGGTACCATAATAGCCTCCCCAGCCAAAGGCACCCTCATAACGGGCGTTTTTTAACGCCGACTTTGCAGATGTCAGGCTAAAGCCCAGTCCAAAGTTATCAATGCCATTATAGGCAAAATCAAGCTGGTTGCTGGTCATTAACTGAACAGTACGCGGGGCCAGGATGCGGTGCCCGTTATAAACGCCTCCATTCAGCAGCATCTGCATAAATATAGCGTAATCAAAAGCGGTGGAAGAAAGCCCGGCCCCGCCCGAAAAGTAGCGCTTATTCATTAAAGGATAATCCGGGTCGATATGCCGGTAAGTATGACCCCATTTAATAACTTGATGCTGGTCGTCTTCGGTATACACAGTTGTTAACCGCCCGGCTTTATCGGCAGGCACATTAAAGTAGGTATTCTTCATGCCCAGCGGCGCGAAAATATTTTTATGGAAAAAATCGTCCAGCGACATCCCGCTCATTACTTCTATCAAACAACCCAGCAGATCGCTGTTTAAACCATACTGCCATTTTTCGCCCGGCTGAAATAACAAAGGCTGTTTAGCCAGTATTTTCATCTTATCAAGCAGACTGGCATTGAAATAACCAAGCCCGGATGGTATACCCGCCTTTGTATAGAGGGCAACACCTGCCGGTGTGCCTATGTCATTATAATCAAGACCCGATGAATGCGTAAGCAGGTCGCGAAAAGTTATTTCTCTTTTGGCGGGGACGGCGGTATAAGTTGTATCGGGATTTAACTTACTCAACACCACGGGATGCCTGAATTCGGGTATAAAATCAGCAATAGGCTCATCCAAAGTAAATTTGCCCTGCTCATACAGCATCATTATGCCGGCGCTGGTAATGGCTTTGGTTTGGCTCATAATACGGAATATGGCATCTTTAGCCATTGGCTTTTTGGTTTCCGCGTCGGCATACCCATAACCTTTGTATTGCACCACCTGGTTGTCTTTGATAACCAGGGTTACCACGCCTTTTAGCCAGTTTTGATCAATATAACTTTGAATAAGGGTATCAATCCTTTTCAACCGCTCCGCGCTAACAGAAAGATTGGGGTTGTTGTTGACCTGGATGGTTTGAGCTTTAACGCTGAGGGCGAAAAGCCAAAGTAAAAAACAGGTAAATGCTATTTTTAGTACGTTCATTATGCCGGTTTTGGATCATCAATAATTTTTAGCAGCCCACCTGTTAAAAATGTTGATCCTGCTGTAAAAATGAGTTAAAATTCTTACAAAATAAAGCGGGATAAATTTATAGCCAGGACAAACGTATTAAAATATTTAAAGCGAAATTGAGTGCGATAATTGATTCGGAATTTTCAATAATGTAAATTAAAATGATACATAGCCGAAATTTATAGTATAGCGATGGGTTTTAAACCCATCGCTATGAAAAAAGCCGGCGAAAAATATTTTAATGCGTTTGCCCTGGGATTTATGACGACACGGCATCACTAAATTTGAAACCATCAGGCTTTTTCTATTGTTATCAGCATAAATAATAACATTGTTATGAGCTTAACCAAATACGCCCAAAAACGCGACTTTAATAAAACCGCCGAGCCAAAAGCCGGAAGGAGCAAGGATAAAGATCATTTGCTATTTGTGATACAAAAGCACGATGCTTCGCGCCTGCATTATGATTTCAGGCTGGAAATGGATGGCGTGCTCAAAAGCTGGGCGGTACCTAAAGGCCCGTCTACCGACCCCAAGACCAAACGACTGGCCATGATGGTGGAAGACCACCCCTTTGATTATAGAAATTTTGAAGGCATTATTCCCCACGGCCAGTATGGCGGCGGAACTGTTATTGTATGGGATGAAGGCACCTATGAACCTATTGAAGAAATAAAAGGCAAGAAAGCACAGGAAAAACTCCTGCTCAAACAACTGGAAGCAGGCTCGTTAAAGATAAAGCTGCATGGAGAAAAGCTGGAGGGCGAATATGCCCTGGTTAAAACGCATGGCATGGGCGAGAACGGCTGGCTGCTGATAAAACATAATGACGAATATGCGTCTTTAAAAGATATTACCAAAAAGGATAAGTCAGTGTTGTCCGGCAAAATCATTCAATCGATGGAAAAAACCAGCGAAAAGGTTTGGCAGCACGGGCATGAGGAAGGTATAGAAAAGCTTGAAGAAAGCGGTAAAAAAAAAGCCCCGGCGAAACTGGCTGACGAAGTGGTGGATACAGACACAGGTGAGGGCGTGGTGGATACGCCTGCTGCCGGTGTTGCGTCACTTTTAAAATCGGCACCAAAATCCGCGATCCCTAAAAATATAAAACCGATGAAGGCCACCCTGGTTGATGCGCCTTTTGACGATCCTGACTGGCTTTACGAGGTAAAGTGGGATGGCTACCGGGCAGTAGCGGTGATAGGTAAAAACACCGCTGAACTCATATCGCGCAATAACCTGCCCTTTGATAAATTTTATCCCATCGCCAACCTGCTTAAAAAGTGGGATATGAACGCGGTTATTGACGGCGAAATTGTGGTGCTGAATGATAAAGGCATCTCTGATTTTGGCGCGTTGCAAAACTGGCGCAGCGAAGCGGATGGCAACCTGGTGTACTATGTATTTGATATACTTTGGTACGAAGGCAAAAACCTGGTGGGGCTGCCATTAAAAGACCGGCTTGCTATACTTGAATCCATAATGCCAACTGATGATGACCGCATACGCAAAAGCAAAACTTTTGAGGCCAATGGCATTGATTTTTTTAGTACGGCAACAAAAATTGGCCTGGAAGGTGTTATCGCGAAAAAGGCCGGCAGCATGTATACCGCCGACCTGCGTTCGCGGGAATGGTTGAAAATAAAAACACAGCGGCGGCAGGAAGTCATCATAGCTGGTTTTACCCGGAATGAGGGGACAAGCAAATCATTTAGTGCATTAGCGCTGGCTACATACGATCATGGTAGGCTACGCTATGCAGGCAAAGTAGGCACCGGGTTTAACGATAAAACACAAAAGGAAATAATGATGCAGTTTAAGCCTTTAATAACCGATAAAAGCCCTTTTGATGTAGAACCGGATGTAGATAAACCGTCGCGTTTCAGGCCAAAGCGCTTGGGTGCCAAACCTACATGGCTAAAGCCTGAACTTGTTTGCGAAGTGGCTTTTGCCGAAGTAACTTCGGATGGCGTATTCAGGCAAGCCTCATTTAAAGGGATGCGTACAGATAAAAAAGCGACCGATGTGGTTTTGGAAACACCTGCCGATACAGAAGAAACGGTAGAAAAAGCGGATGAAGAAACTCATCATAACCAGGCTATCAAGCCACCAAAGGATATGGAACGCAAAACATTGCTCAACCCCAAAGATGAAACACAGGTTAGAAAAATATGCGGGCATGATATTAAGTTTACCAACCTCAGCAAGGTTTACTGGCCCGAAGATGGCGTTACCAAGCGGGACATGTTTAATTACTATTACCGCGTTGCCGAATACATTTTACCTTATTTGAAAGACCGGCCCCAGTCGCTAAACCGTTTTCCGGGTGGTATTCATGCGCCAAGCTTTTACCAAAAGGATATTAAGGGCAAAGCCCCCGACTGGATAACCAAAACATTCCCGTACACCACCAGCGATGGGGAACATAAAGAATATTTGGTCGGCTCGGACGAAGCCGTTTTGCTGTGGATGGCTTCATTAGGTTGTATCGAAATGAACCCCTGGTTTAGCAGGATTCAATCACCGGATAACCCCGACTATTGCGTGATCGATCTTGACCCGGATAAGAATACGTTCGACCAGGTAATTGAGGCCGCGCTGGAAGTGAAAAAGGTGCTGGATGCTATTGATGTGCCCTGCTGGTGCAAAACTTCAGGCTCAACCGGGATGCATATTTATATCCCAACAGCGGCTAAATACAGCTACGACCAAACACAGATGTTCGCGAGGATCATTGTCAACATTGTACACAAGCAGATTCCTGATTATACCAGCCTTGAAAGAATGGTAGCAAAACGGAACGGAAAAATGTACCTCGATTTTCTGCAAAACCGCCCCGGCGCTACTATTGCCGGCCCTTATTCATTACGGCCAAAACCCGGTGCCACAGTATCTATGCCCGTGCATTGGGATGAAGTAAGGCCAGGCCTCACTATGAAGCATTTTACCATATTCAATTCGGCTGAGCGCTTAAATGTTGAAGGCGACCTGTTTAAAGGTGTTTTAGGAAAAGGCATTGATTTGGAAAAAACCATTAAGAAAGCGCAAAGCATTTTTGGAGAGATTTAATAAAACCGTTTGCCGGTTGTGTAGTTATAATTGATGAGAGTCAAGAATCAAGAGTAAAGGGCCAAATGTCTTGACTCCTGGTTCTTTACTCTTGATTCTCAAAATTAATCATTATTTGCCATGAGATCAATTTGGAAGGGTTCAATAGGATTTGGGTTGGTTAATATCCCAGTAAAATTATATTCGGCTATACAAACCAGCAACCTCGATTTTGATATGCTCGATTCGCGCGATCATTCACGCATCCGCTACCAGCGTGTAAATGAACATACCCATAAAGAAGTGCCGTACGATAAAATTGTGAAAGGCTATAAACTGGATGACGATTATGTAGTGATGGACGAGCAGGATTTTGAAGATGCCGCGCCCGAAAAAAGCAGGGAAATTGAAATCGAAAGCTTTGTGGATATTGGCGACGTGAACCCGATGTATTACGAAACATCCTACTACGTTGAACCCGACAGTAAAAACAATAAAGCCTACACGCTGCTGATAAAAGCGCTGCAAAAATCAAATAAGGCAGGATTGGCGCGATTTGTATTGCGCAGTACCGAAAGCCTTTGTATTGTACACCCGGTTGAAAATGTATTGGTTGTAACCCGCATCCGTTTTGCACAGGAAATACGGTCGGGAGAAGATATTGAAGTACCTCATGATACTGACATTAGTAAAAAAGAACTGGATATGGGTTTGGCGCTGATCAACCAGTATGCTGCGGATTTTGATGTTTCCAAATTCAAAAATGAATATTCGGACGAACTATTGAAGATCATCAAATTAAAATCAAAAGGCAAACGGGCAATTGTTAAAAAGCTAAAAGTACCGGCAACTAAATCTGATGACCTGTACGACCAGCTCATGCAAAGCCTGCAATCAAAAAAAGGCGCTTAGTAACCGGCTATACAATTTCAAATGCCGATAGGCTCACAAATTCCTGCACACGGTCTGCAATTTCTTTTTTGCTAAGGTTTTTAATTCTTTCAACACCAAATTTCTCTACACAAAATGAAGCAAGGGCCGAACCGAAAATAATCGCGTTCTTCATATTGTTAAAGTTCACCGTACCCACTTTGGCCATATAGCCTATAAAACCTCCTGCAAAGGTATCGCCCGCGCCGGTGGGATCAAATACTTCGGCCAAAGGCAGGGCAGGGGCCGAGAATATTTTATCTTCATGAAACAGCAATGCGCCATGTTCGCCTTTTTTAATGATGAGATACTTAGGCCCCATTGTTAATATTTTACGGGCGGCCTTTACCAATGAATATTCGCCGGATAGCTGGCGGGCCTCGGCATCATTTATGGTCAATACGTCTATTAACTTTATGGTTTTCAGCAGGTCATCCATGGCAATGTCCATCCAGAAGTTCATGGTGTCCATTACGATCAGCTTTGGGCGTTTTTTTAACCGCTGAATAACCGTTTGCTGAATTTGCGGGGTTAGGTTGCCCAGCATCAGGTATTCGCAATCCTGGTAACTTTCGGGGATGATCGGGTCAAAATCAGCCAGTACATTAAGTTCTGTTATCAAGGTATCGCGGCTGTTCATATCATTATGGTATTTGCCGCTCCAGAAGAATGATTTTTCACCTTTCTTTACTTGCAAACCTTCAGTGCTGATATGATGGTTATGAAAGTCGTCAATATCAGCTTCCGGAAAATCATCGCCTACTACAGCTACAATTTTAACTTTATCGTAAAAGTAGGCTGCTGCCAAACTTGCGTATGTGGCCGCGCCGCCAACAATTTTATCTGTCTTACCAAAGGGTGTTTCAATAGCGTCAAACGCCACAGTACCAATAACTACTAAACTCATGAAGAAGTATTTTTAAAAATTTGTCGCAAATATTGTGAAAATATGCATAGAAATTATACTTTTGCACTCCCAACCGGAAAAATACTCCTGAGTAGCTCAGCCGGTTAGAGCATCTGACTGTTAATCAGAGGGTCGCTGGTTCGAGCCCAGCCTCAGGAGCTTGTAAATCAATGATTTAACCCCACTCTGGCGAGTGGGGTTTTTTTTATTTGCATAAAATTTGCATACTTTTTCACTATTTGCATAGTGCAGTCGAAATTCCCTGGTTTGAGGTTAGGCTCCTTTTAGGCATTCATTTGCTTTAAAAAGCCCCGGTAATTTCAGAACCGAGTTCCCAAACCATATTAATTTTAGAGACAATCTCTTCGATGTAGGGGCATAACTTTATAAAGTATAGAATTTGCAATTGTTGAGTATATTATCAAGTGCCTCAAATAATTCATCTAAATAAAGTATTTCATTACGGAACACTAAGGAATTATTAAACGAGTTATATCCTCTATGGGTATTTAAAGGAGGATTACCAAAGATACCGCTTCTAAAAGATGGGTTCATTGCCAAATCAATATACACCCCTTGCGAATTACCTTGAAAATATTCTTCAACCCTCTCATCATAATGCTCGAAAAAATTATTACGAAATTTCCGGCTGGAAAGAGGATTGTCCTTTTCAACTTTAAGCAATTGCCTTAGTCTTTCGCCACGTATTTTGTATCTCTTATTAGGCCAGAGAATCTTTGATACATTTCCTGCCGCAACAAGAATAGATTGAATTGAGCACCAAGTTTCGACATGATCAAAATTGTCATGGGTATCCATATCAGTGCGCGCAAACTGGTCGCCTTGCATAAAGAAGGCAGAACACAAGAAGCCCGCAAGGGCTTGTCGGAAATGGAAGTTGTAGCTGATCAACTCGTGAATTTACTGGGCGTGGTTGAAAAGAAATTGGAGAATGATCCGGGGAAGCATGAACCCATTGCGGAACTTCAGTTTAATCCCGAAGAATATAATGACTTGCTGCGCTCGAATGCTGAGCTAGATAAACGCATCAAGCAACAGATCGCTGATAATAATGAATCCTCGGTAAAATACGAAGCAGTTTTAGCCGCGCTGCATGAAGGTATAATTATAAAAGATGACGCGGGAGTTTTGATCTCGGCAAACCAAAGTGCCGAAAGATTGCTCGGTATGACCGCTGACCAGATGAAAGGGTTAACCTCCATGTCACCCGATTGGGGCACCATTGCCGAAAACGGCCAGCCTCTGCCGGGTGATTTGCATGCACCCATGCTGGCTTTAAAAACCGGCTTGCCGCAGGTCAACCAGATCCTGGGGATCGCTAAAAAAGATAAGGCCGTTGTTTGGCTGAGCGTCAACGCGCAGCCGCTGATCGATAAAGAAACAAAAGCGATCACCGGCGTTGTCTCCTCTTTCTTTGATGTGACCGCCGCAAGAGAAAGCGAAGCTTTGCTCAAAGAAAGCGTTAGTGAACAACAGGTGCTGAACGAGGAACTGGCCGCTTCCAACGAAGAACACGCAGCCGTCAACGAAGAATTGGTTTCTACTAATGAGGAACTGGTAGCTACGCAGGAAAATAGCCGGCAATTACTCGAACAGGTCGAAGCCAGTGAAACCCGTTTTCGTTTCATGCTCAACGCGATCCCGCAGCAGGTTTGGACCGCGAGTCCTGATGGCGCGCTGAATTATGTAAATCAGGTGGTTTGTGATGATTTTGGCTACAGTATCGAAGACATCGTAGGGCAAGGCTGGCAGGCCTTTATCCATCCGGATGATCTCCAAAACTGCTTAAATAAATGGGTAAGGGCGCTGGAAACCTGTACCGAATATGTGGTAGAGTTCCGGCTGAAGTTTAAAGACGGCAACTATGTCTGGCACTTGGCCAGGGCCGTGCCTTATGCGGAGAACCGCGAGGTTAGCTTATGGCTGGGTACCAATACCAATATCGATCTGCAAAAAATGAATGAGCAACGCAAGGATGAATTTTTATCCATCGCCAGCCATGAATTAAAAACGCCACTGACCAGTATCAAGGCTTATAACCAGATCGTCCAGAAGATCAGCGATCCCGAAAAACTCAAGCCTTTCCTAAAAAAATCTGCTGACCATATTGCGCGATTGGAACGTTTGATCAGCGACCTACTGGATGTGACCAAGATCAATGCGGGTAAGATGTATTATGCCCGGGAACCGATCAATATGCGCGAACTGATTACCCACAGCGTGGAAAGCTTGCAACATACCGTTAGCAGCCATCAGATCATCGTGGAGACCGTACCTGAAATTACTTACAGCGGCGATCAATTGCGCCTGGAGCAGGTGCTGCATAACTTTCTGAGCAACGCGATTAAATACTCACCAAAAGCGGATAAGATCGTCGTAAACGGTAAAGTTGATGAGGATAACATTATTGTTAGTGTGCAGGATTTTGGGATCGGCATCGCCCGTGAAAATATAGACCGTTTGTTTGACCGTTATTACCGCGTGGATAATACGGCTATGCGCTTTGAAGGATTAGGTTTGGGCTTGTTCATTTCTGCCGAAATCCTGCGGAAGCACGGCGGTAGTTTCTGGATCGAAAGCGAGCCCGGCAAAGGCTCTACCTTTTATTTCCGATTACCGCTCCATAAAACAGAAAAAGCCGAGATCACGCGAACAACGACCTTTTACCGCGACCGGCATATCACCATCAACTTTAATCAAACACATCAACGGATGGATGTAGACTGGACCGGATTTCACGATGAGAAATCCGTTAAACAAGGCTGCCTTATTATGCTCGATTACTTACAGAAGAATAAAAGTGACCGCATTGTCAATGATAATACTCATGTTATGGGCAACTGGTCGGAAGCGGCTGAATGGGTGGGCAATACATGGTTCCCCATGATGGAAAAAGCTGGGTTAAAATACTTCGCCCATGTATTCTCACCAAGCACATTTAGCGAACTGGCAGCCCGTAAAAGCATTGATATTATGGCCGGGATAGTCACCACACAATTTTTCAGTGACGTAAATCTGGCAGAACTTTGGGTTAATGAACTATAATTTATAGGGACTGATCCTTCGGAGGCTTTACGAAAACATAAATGTAGGATGCCTGCAACAAGACTTTTTACAGACAATCGTACTTTTGTTATTTTGTTAATTTTATTGATAATTGTTTTGTCTTGATTGCTTGTAATTGTTTTGTTAATACTGTTGGTAATTGTTTTATTTCGTTTGTTTATAATTGTTTTACTACATTTGTTTGTAATTGTTTTATTGATCCTATTGGATAATGACAAACTGAATTATGGCAACACCAAGAGAGCGCTTAGTTGAAGCACTGACGGTATTAAAGGAATTACAGGCTGAAGGGGTTGTCGCGATACATACTTCTGAATTACCGAAAAATTCTATTCGTGTATTACTGGTCAAAAAAGGGTTTCTTAAGGAGATTATTAAAGGATGGTACATACCTGCCGACCCCGAGGAACGTCCCGGGGACAGCACCTCCTGGTACACTTCATATTGGGACTTTTGTGCTAAATTTCTGGAATTCAAATACGGTGCAGATTGGTGCATTTCAGCGGAGCAATCCCTGCAACTGCATTCAGGCAATTACACCGTACCGCTTCAACTGATTATCAAGTCGCCGCAGGCCAATAATACAGTAACCAACCTGCCTTTCCATACGACTTTGTTTAACCTCAAAGCGGAACTTCCTGATGCAGCCTTAAGAATGGAGCAAAACGGTATCCGGCTATATACCCTTCCCGGAGCACTGATCTATGCATCCGCTAACACTTATGCACGAAATCCGATTGATGCGCGAACCGTGCTGTCATTGATCAGGGATGCCTCCGAACTGTTGCCGGTATTGCTGGATAATGGTCACGCTTCTATCGCTGGGAGGTTAGCCGGTGCTTTCAGAAATATAGGTCGGGATAAGATCGCGGACGATATTCTTGGTGCTATGCGTTCTGCCGATTATACGGTGCGCGAACTAGACCCTTTTGATGAAAAGATCACTATCAAATTATCAGCAAGAGAAAGGTCGCCTTATGCTAACCGCCTCCGGCTAATGTGGCAAATGATGAGGCCAGCAGTTATCAAAAATTTCCCGGCAGCGCCAGGGATGCCTAAGGATAAGGACGCTTACCTGAAACATATCGATGACGTATTTGTCACTGACGCCTATCATTCACTTTCAATTGAACGATATCGGGTCACACCAGAGCTCATCGAAAGGGTGAGCAGCGGGGCCTGGGATAAGGATTCGAATCCGGATGATAAAAAACAAAAGGATGCCATGGCAGCAAGGGGATACTGGCAGGCTTTTCAGAAAGTAAAAGACACGATCAGCAGCATCCTGAACGGGAACAACCCTGGCGAACGATCGGATAAAGATCATCCGGGCTGGTATCGTGAATTGTTCGATCCGAGTGTAACAGCGGGGATATTAAAAGCCTCAGACCTGGCCGGTTACCGCAATAATCAGGTGTTTATAACCAGTTCGAAACATACGCCGCTGAATGTGGATGCCATGCGGGATGCCATGCCTGTTTTATTTGAATTATTGGCGGAAGAACCCGAAGCCAGCGTAAGGGCAGTCTTGGGTCACTTCTTATTTGTTTTTATTCACCCTTATATGGACGGTAATGGCCGTATCGGGCGCTTTTTAATGAATACCATGCTCGCGTCCGGTGGTTACCCCTGGACAGTTATTCCTGTTGAACAAAGGAACGCCTATATGGCTGCACTGGAAAAAGCAAGTACTGAACAGGATATTGTACCGTTTGCAAAATTCCTGGCTCATTTGGTTGAACAGGAAATGAAGGGCAAACCAGAAGCTCACTTGCCCTAATAATTAGGAATTGCATTAAAAAGAAGGACGGTAGTCAGGTCGCTAAACGCGTACCCGCTTTGCAACCCGTTTTAAAGGGACTGTAGTTCTTTTACTCTTCGGTTCATCAAAATTCATTAGCATATCCGCCATCTCTTTTTTGGTCTCGCTTTGGAATCCGGCCCAATAATTTTGTGTTGTGGCAAGGGTTGTATGACCTAATGCTTCCTGCGCAAATTCCATCCCTTGTCGTCTGGTAACCTGGGTGGTAAAGGAGTGCCTGGCTTCCATGGTGCCTTTGATTTCCATACCATTGGCATTGGCCAGCTTTTTCATGTGCTGATTAATAAAGCGAACAAAGTTTTGATTGGCTTTATGACGTTCTTTAGCGTCCATGCCAGGGGAGAAAATTGGAAAAACATAGTCACTTGGCTTACCCTTTTTATTTCCATATTTTTCAAGTACCTCCTTGACATAAGCGGTAATCGGTACAATGATCGGTTTTGGATCTTCTTTGGTCGTTCTTATCGTCTTATGCCTAAGGAATGAGAAGTAAGTGCCATTCAGGTCCCTAAACTTTAATTCAGAAATATCACGGATATTCATTCCATTACACTGATAACTAAAAAACCAGAAGGCTTTTGCTTTTTCCTGGAAAATATTTCCTTTTACATCTGCATTAAACAGTTTTTTAAGATCGGGAGCTTCAATGGCTTTTTTCGTATTCTTGCCTGTGGGGATCTTGTACTTTTTGAAGGGGTAAATCTCCCTGTCAATTATTCCATCTTCTATGGCTTGATTAAATATCTTTCGGGTAGTCCTTAGATAGATACCAACTGTTGTTCTGCTTCTATCCTGGGCGATCATCCAGTTTTCATACTTGTTAAGGAATTCTGGTGTGATCATGTCAAACGTTATGACCTCGATAGGATTTCTACGGCTATCATTAATAAACTGCCTGATAGAATTAATGCTACAAAAATAACTGGATGATGTACCTGTTTGATTATTTTTATCGAGTTCCTTGATATAGTTGTTATAGTGGTCAATAATATTTGTTAAAGATTGCTTGGTGGCAAACAACATCTTCTCGAATTTTTCAAAAGTAAAGATCTTCAGATCATCAACGACTTCATTGGCCCTCGCTTCGATTGAGTTGAGCTCGATTTTTAATTCTTTTAAACGATCACCCTTTGGCTTAGCCGTTTTATAAGAATCATCAAAGTCTTCAGCCGAAACACAAGTGCCGGTATTGAAAAGCCTTTGCCTACCGTAAAACACCTGGATTTTTACAGGGTAAGTACCGTCAGACAATTCTCTTCTAGTATCAAGATATAGTGAAATTAGCGCCTTTTTTTCTATCTTTTCCATCTTTTCACGAAAATTTGCATACTTTATTTTTCAAATATACGAATAATGTGTGTTTTTAATATCATTAAGGCGCTTTTTGCTTCCAAAAATTTGCATATTATTTGCATACTTTTGACCAAAACAACGGTAAAAATCGATAAATATCGGTAAGTCAAAAACAGTTAAAATGTTGATTATCAATAAATAATAAAAAACAACAAATATCGAAAACTGCCATTTTCTGACTGTTAATCAGAGGGTCGCTGGTTCGAGCCCAGCCTCAGGAGCAAAAAGCCCCGCATGTCTGCGGGGCTTTTTTTATGATATGATATTTGGATCTTTCACTATCGTCGAAGATTACGGACATAATAGTCCAAAGTAAATATACTTAGGACAGCGGGTTAGTTCCTTCTTAAATTATCAAGCAAATTATTTCCTTTCAGATAACTTTTTCAGCTTATTATTCCACAGGTCATGCCCGCGGTGCATTACGACCGGGTCAGTCCGGCGCAGTTTTTTTGCGCCGTTACCGTAAACACATTCCTCCATGATGACATGTGTTTTGTTGGCTTCAGGTACCAAATACCAGGTATGATAAGCCCGCATGCCTGTACCGTTGCCATACCAGCCGATACGGCTGTCCGCTACAAATTCATTGATACGACTTTTGATATGTACGCCGAAGGTGTCCCAGTCCCACTCGGTTCCTGCTTTCAATAGGCCGTCGGGACTGTTATGAATAACAACATTTTTAGAGTTTGAATACCATTGCGGCCATTTGGTAGCCTCCTGGATATGACGGAATACGACGCTTACAGGCGCATTAATGATAATTTCATTGTGCGCATACAGGTCGGCCGTTCTGGGCGAAAATCCCTTTGGCCAGTGGATTGCCGGGTTGGCTTTACCCCGGTCTTCGGTCACCTGGTCTTTTGTTTGAGCCTTCAGGACATAAAATGCATTTATCAGCAACGCTGCGGTTAAAATCATTACCCGCCATGGTTTAATTTTGAATTGCTTTTTCATCACTTAAATTTTTGTTAAAGAATATGAGCAAAGTTGCATAGGTTTGCGGGTGAAGGGGTTACCATATGTTAATTAATGCCGTTCGATAGCGATTTATGACCAACTGTCTTACCGAGTATATTCAACAATACTGTTTTGTTCCGGACGAAGACCAGGCCTGGCTGGACCAATACTTCGAGGTCTTAACTGCGCGGGAAGGCGATAGCCTATTTGGGGGTGGAAAGGTTTGTAATCAGCTATTTTTTGTCTGCAAGGGAGTGATCCGGATTTTCAGTTACAACGATAAGGGCATGGATGTCACACATTATTTCTACAGGGAAAACCAATTCTGCACTATTATAGAGAGTTTCGATAAAGGCACGGTTGCCGGGCCGCAGATCGAAGCCTGTTGTGATACCACAGTTCTAAAAATTTCGAAGGGAAAGCTGCAAGAGCTTTATGAGCGGCTGCCTTATCTTAAGGGCATCATCGATGAGGCGATAAAATCCGGTTTGTTCGAAAAGATCAGGGTGCGCAACAGTTACCTGGGGCAGGAAGCGGAAAACCAATATAAACTCTTTATAAAACAGCAGCCGGATATTGCCCTGCGCGTTCCCGTTAAGGATATTGCATCTTTTCTGGGCATCACGCCGCAATCGCTCAGCCGCATCCGCAAGCAGATGCGTTAGGGTTGGTTATTCCAACTGTTTTTTGATACCGATAATATCTAATTCGCCGTAGGTCGGTTCTGCCGCCTGAAAGGTTTCATAAGCCACGTTACCAAGCGGTGCATCCAAGCCCTCGTTTTTAGCCAACCTGAGGTCTTTGGCAATATGTTTCAGGGCGAAGACCGCATCGAAGTTGTTATCCAGAATGGCCTGGCCTTTAAATTTGATAAATATATTTCCGAGTGCGGAACTGTTCAACAGGGAAAGCAGGTCGTCGGGTTCAATTCCCGATTGGCCGGCAAAATTAACGGCTTCGGCCAAAGCCTGGGCGTGTATGGCCAACAGGGTGTTGATGACCAGTTTGGCCGAATTACCGGCACCCACTTCGCCAACGCGGAGCGCCATTTTACCCAAATGTTCAAACAGGGGTTTGACTTTTTCAAAAATAGCTTCATCGCCGCCAGCCATAATAACCAGTTGGCCATTTTCAGCCTGACCTACGCTGCCGGAAACCGGTGCGTCGAGATAAAAACCGCCCTTTCTGGTTATTTCGCCGGACATCTTTTTACTGATTCCGGAAGATACGGTGCTCATATTGATGATCACGTTGCCCGTCAGGTCGTTGTCCAGCAAACCATTTTCTGCGGTAAAAATATCATTGATCGCCTGGTCATCGGAGACCATGACAAACACCAAGTCGCTTACTTTGGCAACATCGGCAGGCGAGTTGGCCGGAAAGGCACCGGCTGATTTCAATGCTGCTTCTTTTTCTTTACTACGGTTAAACACGGTGACCTTCAACCCGGCTTTGATCAACTGCATTGCCATGGGTTCACCCATTTTTCCTAAACCGATCCATCCAATATTTTTCTGTTCCATTTTTTTTCTTTTTTGTTCTTGCAAAATTCCGTGCATCGGCGTACAACCGGGTTAACATATGGTAATTAATACGCAAGATTAATAATTTCGATTTTTGTAATTTTTGTCGGGCTGAAATTGGGATAAGTCAAGTTTCTCACCAAAATTTCCAATTCTCCTAAGTTTATCAATGATTTTTTTTGAAATTAGACCACTGTCAGGAGCAAAGCCCCGCATGTCCGCGGGGCTTTTATTTTTGTATGGAATATTACATTTATATACTCTATTCTGCAACCTCAGACATTTATAACCTAAATGGATCATCACTTAATGGATTGTTAACATGAAGTTAATGTTGTATTTTTTTCTTTGCAAGTTGTATTAAAGATCAAAGGAGAGTTGTGTGTTATTAATCAGCTCAATGTGTTTTTGGTATTGATGCTTTTCTGAAGTACAGCAGATTGAAAAATTGAAAGATTACAGTAAATATTTAATAGCCGGTCCGTTAGAGGAAGAGTGGGGACTTTATATCACGACTGTAGGATATACTAAAATTGATGCCAATCAAACGTATCCGGTGGCAGGAAACCATCCGAAAAGCCATATTTTTAACTGGAATTCCGGCAGAATACTTGATGGTTATTATATTGTTTTTATATCTAAGGGGTTTGGTTTTTTTGAATCTGCCGGTGGGGTGGCGCGTAATATCAAATCAGGAGATTGCTTTTTATTATTTCCGGGTATCTGGCATAGATATAAGCCAAATATCGAAAGCGGATGGGAAGAATATTGGATCGGCTTTAAGGGTTCATACGCAAATGAGCTGATGAAAAAGTTCGACAGTCAGGATCCCTTTGTGGCTGCCGGTCTAAACTACAATTTATTGAGATTGTTTCATACGTTAATTGAACAGGTGCAGCAGGCCGCTTCTGGTTACCACCAAATGATAGCCGGCATAGCATTGCAGATAGTAGGCTTGATTTATACCATAACTAAAAACAAACAAGACGGCATGACATCCTCGCATTTTATAGAGGAGGCAAAGTTCCTTTTTCGCGAAACAATACAGGCCCCGGATAGCTTAGAGGACATACTGAAAAAACTTCCGGTAAGTTATTCCAAGCTTAGAAAAGATTTCAAAGCTCTCACCGGTGAGTCACCTAACCAGTATTTGCTAAATTTGCGTCTTGATAAAGCCAAAGAATTACTTGTTAATACCAATCTAAGCGTCAGTGAAATTGCTTACCAAACCGGTTTTGGATCGGCTTCTTATCTTTCTAAAATATTTAAGGCGAAAATTGGTTCTCCCCCCAAAGACTATCGAGTAAATTTTGAATTCCCTGAATAATTCAGGCCAAAAAATAAGTTTAACACCGAATTTTGCCTGCTATGATCTAAGTTGCAATTTGTCAAAAAGTACAAATAAAAAATCAATTATGTCATTTTTATTTTTTGTAACCCCTGTACTTTTGTTTAATTAATTATAACCTACCAAAAAGTATCAAATCCCACGTCTTGGCTTTTAACGCCCTGGTTAAATGAGACGGCCCTGGATGCGAAATTTCTTAATTATCAAGCTAATGGCATTTCGCCGTTGCCAGCCTCATGTGAAATAATATCCAATCGGTTATATTGTTACAAAATATTTATTTTTATGTTTATTTTTGTTTCATTTAATTTAAATAACTTTAATTAAATGGTAACATTAACTTAATGCCGCAGCATTTACCTTTGTGGAAATTAATTACCGCTCGATAGACGCAGTGCAGATATTTATTTATATTAAAAAATGTTTTATTATGATCTTCAACTCCTGTTGTTTGCCATGTATGGCCGTAATTGCTTTTCTGACTTAGTTTAAACATCGAATCTTAAAATCAATAATTATTAATTTTTACAATAACAGCTTGTATTAAATCAACCAGTAATATTATGAAAAAACACTTTTACAAAACTTTATTTTATGGTAAACATTTAACACTCAGTTTACTGTTGCTTGTCTTATTTCATACCGGCTTTTCGCAACAAAATACGGGTGTTATAAAAGGCAACGTTTCTGATGTTGGCGGAGCTTTGCCCGGGGCCTCTATATTAATTTCCGGGACAGCAAATGGCGTCGTCGCTGATATTAACGGTAATTATACGCTTCGGCTTGCTCCCGGAACTTATACGCTCATCGCTTCGTTTACAGGGTACACAAAAGCTGAGATAAAAGACGTAAAGGTAACAGCAGGAAAAGAAACTGTTTCAAATATTGTGTTAAACACCAATAACCAACTGCAAGAGGTAGATATTAGTTATGGTACTCAGTCGCGCAGGGATATTACCGGTTCTATTTCTGAACTTAAGGCAAAAAACCTTGAAGATCAGCCTATTCAACAATTTGCACAGGAGTTGCAAGGACAAATAGCGGGTGTGGAGGTTGTACAGGATAATGGCGCACCGGGTCGCGGATTTGATTTCAGGATCCGCGGTGCGGCTTCTTTATCTTTTAGTAACCAACCGCTATTTGTTGTTGATGGATTGCCGGTTACAGGCGGCATCAATACCATTAATCCAGATGAAATTGAAACCTTTACTATACTAAAGGATGCAGCTGCAAGCGCACTGTATGGTTCGCGTGCCTCAAATGGTGTAGTGTTGATCACCACCAAACATGCAAAGGCAGGGGATTCGCAGGTTACTTTTGATATGAATTATGGCGACCAGATAGTTGCTAAAAACTCACGCCTTAAATTAATGGATGCCGAGCAGTTTGCAACGTTTGAAAATCAATATTACCAGGATAAGCTTACTTACGAGCCCACTACTAATCCTACACTCGACCCTGTTTTTGCAGACCCCAGCAGATATGGCGTGGGCACCAATTGGCTTGATGTAATGACCAGGACCGCGCCTATAGAAAGTTATAACCTAACAGTTGCCACAGCAAGAGAACATTCAAGTTCAACCGTTATTGCCGGTTATTCAGACCAGGAAGGAACAATAATAAACACCAATGTAGAGCAGTTTAATTTGCGTATTAACCAGGATTTTACATCGGAAAACAACAAGCTTAAAATAGGGTTTAATTTAGCACCAAGTTATCATATCGATCACAACACCCGTACTTCAATGGCGACCGAGGGGGTTAGTGGTTTGATGGAGCGCATATCAGAAGCCAGCCCGTTAAGTGTACCTATTAATCCCGATGGTACCTATCCGCTTACTGTTAATGTTGGACCCGAGGTTTCCAACATTAACCCATACGCGCAATATATGTTAACCCAGGATAATTATTATACTACGCGTATACTTGCGAACGGCTATTTAAATTACGAAATTTTAAAAGGCCTTACCCTAAAAACAAACCTGGGCATTGATAAAGTAGATGATATCCGTAATTACTTTGAACCGGGTACAGTCGTATTAACCGGCATAGCTAATGGTATCAGCTCCTATAATGATAATTACTCCTGGACTGCGGAAGCTTATTTGAACTATAAGAAAGATTTTGGAAAAGATCATCACCTGGAAGCTTTAGTTGGTTATTCAGCCCAACAGTTTAACGAAACAACCAATCAAATTACAGGAAACACGTTTTCATCAAACTCCATACCTTACCTAAATGCGGCCACAAATATTACCCAGGGCATAAGCGACATTTATCAATCAGGGCTTTTATCAACAATAGGGCGCTTAAACTACAGCTATAAAGATAAATACTTGCTACAGGCCGCGATACGCAGGGACGGATCATCCCGTTTTGGTACAGATAATCAATATGGTATTTTCCCTTCTGTGTCAGGCGGGTGGATAGTGAGTGATGAAAAATTCATGGAACCCTTTACGGCAGTTAGTTATTTCAAGATCAGGACCAGTTATGGTATTACCGGTAATAACAATTTCGGCAGTACAGTTACCGACGCGGCTCTTTATCCTGCAGTTGCAACAATAGGCAGTGGTACTGCTTATAACTATACCTTTAATAATGTATTGCAGCAAGGCCTGATCAATAGCAATATAGGCAATCAAGATTTAATATGGGAACAGAACAAGCAATTTGATGCAGGGTTTGATATATCGTTTCTTAAAGACCGCATATCACTTACATATGATTATTATTTAAAAACAACTGAAGGAATGATCCAGGCAAGGCAGTTACCCGGGTCATCTGGTTTTGCGTCGGTTGCTTATAATATAGGCGCTTTTCGATTTTGGGGACATGAGTTTACGTTAAATACGGTAAATACAACCGGCGAATTAAAATGGACCAGCGCTTTCAATATTTCTTTTGACCGGAACCTGGTAACCAATTTGGTTGCCCCTGGTTATGTTGTAGAAAGTACTTCGCTTTCTGCCGACGATAACCGGAACGCTATTGGACATCCGTTAGGCATGTTTTATGGCTTTGTTTTCGAGGGACTTTATAAAAACGCGGCGGACGTTGCCAATTCGGCTAAAGAGACGCTGGCTACCGCAGACGTTGGTGTTGCTAAATTTGCAGATCTCAATGGCGACGGCGTTATTGATGCTAATGACCGTACTTTTATTGGTAACCCTAACCCTAAGTTTCTATATGGTTTAAGCAATAGCTTCAGGTATAAGAAGTTTGATTTGAATTTCACTATGAATGGTTCTTACGGCAATCAAATCATGGCGTATGCTAAATGGGCCTATACCGCTAACTTAGACGGGGCACGTGGCGGCCTTTTGGAAGCCGTAGCCGACCGCTGGAGATCGCCTTCAGATCCCGGTGCCGGTATTTTTGGAAGAACAGAGACAAATACAACCGCCCTGCAACGTTATGCAAACAGCCAATGGATTGAAAACGGCTCTTACCTGGCCGCTAAAAACATTAACCTGGGTTATAATATCCCTATTGACCCACAAAATAAATCTGTGGTAAAAAGCATCAGGATATATGCTTCAGTCGCTAACGCGTTCATTATAACAAAATATGATGGCGGTAATCCGGAAGTGAGTGTAAATGGATTAAACGGTATAAGTGAGGGCGTAGATCAAAACAGCTATCCTATCAGTCGCACCTATTCACTGGGGCTATCCAGCAGGTTTAAATAATTATTCAGAACTGTAAACTATCAAAAAATGAAAAAAATATTTATATTAATGATGCTGTTTGCTTTAGTGGCATCAACATCGTGTAAAAAAAGCTTTATACAACTGGCACCACTGGATAGTCCGTCCCCAGCCAATTTTTATCAGACAGAGCCTGAGTTCAGAGAGGCCCTGGCTACAGATTACGTAACACTGAGAGCAATATATAATTTTGACTGGACGCTGTCAGAAGAGCGGTCAGACAATACTGACTATGACTATTACCCGATATCTATTGGCGGAGCCACGGTTGACCATGAATATATTCATGATTTTGTTGATAATTCCACCAATTCATATGTTGCAGATATGTACACCGACTTGTATGTAGGTGTAGCCAGGTGCAACATTATTATAACTAATATAGCTTTACCCGCTGCGGCCGGTATCCCTGCCGCTACCAGGACTGAAATTCGTGGTGAAGCGGAATTTCTGCGAGCGCTTTACTATTTTAAACTGGTGCAATATTTTGGCGGTGTGCCATTGCAAATAGTGCCGGTAACCACTGCCAACCAAGCTTTTATACCCCGCTCAAGTGTGGCGCAGGTATACGCGCAGATCACCACGGACGCAACCGCTGCTATAGCCGATTTGCCCGTAGTTACATTTACAGGCGGAAAACAAACCGGTGTGGCTACAAAAGGAGCGGCAACTATGTTAATGGCCGACGTTGATATGACCCTGCTTAAATACCCCGAAGCGGAAACATTATTAACTTCACTCGCTACCCAGGGTTATTCACTGCTGCCTACCTATGCAGCGGTATTTAATACCGCTAACAAAAATAGTGTAGAGTCTATTTTTGAAGTTCAATACATGGCAAGTGCAACAACCGGCCAGTCAAGCGATTTTCTTTATATATTTTTACCAAGATCTTCAAATACCGCGCTAATTACAAACGGCATAGCCTCCACCAGCCTTTCAGGTGGCTGGAACTACCCTACACAAGACCTGATTAACGCTTATACGCCGGGTGATCCGCGCCTGGATGCCTCTATCGGCGTTGCCGAAGGTACGTATAATTCGGCCCTGGATATGACCATATCAGCGTATAAGAGTATTGTCAACTATACCCCGGCCCCCGGCAAAGTAGGCAGGCCATTTGATAAAAAAGTATTAAATACAGAATCAATAGTAAATATGACTGATGACGACTGGCCGATTTACCGGTATGCTGGCGCGTTATTAATGTTAGCCGAAGCACAAAATGAGCAGGGCAAATCAGCTACGGCCCTAACCAGTTTAAATGCGGTGCGCGCAAGGGCCTTTGGCAACGGCACACATGCAATTACCGCTACCGACCAAGCTACGCTAAGAACCGCAATTGCGAACGAAAGAAGAGTGGAACTGGCTTTTGAAAATGACAGATGGCACTACCTGCAACGTACAGGGACAGCAGTAGCGGTAATGAATGCATTTGGCGCTAATCTAAAAACATTGCCAAGTCATAACTACCTGCTTTCAACCAGCTATAACGTAACGCCAGACAGGCTTATATATGCTATACCATTTGCAGAAATTGAAACAAACCCGCAGTTAACACAGAATCCGGGGTATTAATACTAAAACAAGTAAGCGAATATTTACCTGTAACGCATGTAAGTATTTGCTTTTCTACCGTATTAAATAAGCGTGTTTTTTAAGTTATCATAAGCTTAAGATGGAGATCAACAGGAGGAAATTTCTAAAATTCAGTTCAATTGCAGCTGCAAATGTTCCGCTTTTAAATTCAAAAAGTGTGGCGGCTGTTGTAAATAATGCTGCAGCCATTACGCCCGGTTTTAATGAGATAAGGCAAAATTTCACATTGCCGCCTGCCAGTACCAAATCTTCGTGTTACTGGTGGTGGTTTAATGGCCTGGTTGATAAGGAAGGGATCACATTGGCGATGCAGGAATATAAAGATAAGGGAATGGGCGAGCTTTTGTTGGTAAATTCTGCCGGAGGTTTGGGCGGTGCTGATTTTCCGCAGGGCGCGAAATTTCTTTCGGCCGGGTGGAAGGAACTTTACCGCTACGCTATGAAAGAAGCAAAAAAATATGGTATACCTGTTGGCATAAACCTTTGCTCGGGCTGGGATATGGGGGGGCCGTGGATAACGCCGGAAAATTCAGGGCGCTGGTATTTGCAGGCTGAATTAAGTGTAAGCGGCCCGCAAAAGTTCTCGGGGAAATTGCCTTTACCCGGTAACCGCGCGGGTTACGATAATGTATTTAACCCTCCGGGTTTTAAGGAATATATAGACTTGCCGCTCGGTCAGCTGGATTATCGGGATACGGCCATTGTTGCAATGCCTGACGTTGCGGATAGCCGTATTGCGGATGATCGTGCCAAAGTTTTGGCTGCTAAAACAAATCATAAAGATGCCAGTAACTTTATCAGGGCGGTTGATGTGATGGCTCCGGTTTTAAGCGAGTGGCGTAACGGGGCTTCAGATAAAACAATAGCGGTTTCACAAGTAATTGATCTTACCGGCAAAGTAACTAAGGACGGATACCTGGATTGGGATGTGCCGGAAGGCAAATGGAAAATTATACGTACAGGGCATAGAATGACCGGTTAAAAGGTGTCGATAGCGCAGCCTGAAGGGGCAGGTTTATCTGTTGATTGGTTTGATCGCAAAGGGGTAGACATTCAATTTAAAAATTTAGGCCGGGTATTTCTTGACGAAGCTGCCAGCGTAGGAAACAGGCCAAAATATTTTTGCGATGATAGCTTTGAAGATGGTTTCCCCAACTGGACGGCAAACATATTGGAGCAGTTTAAAAAATACCGTGGTTATGAGGCAACGCCTTATTTACCTGTACTATCTGGCTATATTATAGGGAGTGCTGATATATCTGACCGGTTTTTAAATGATTACAGGAAAACGCTGGGAGATTGCATGGCTGATGAGCACTATAAACACTTCGCTGATCTTTGCCATAGCGAAGGCATACTCGTGCAAAATGAATCTGCAGGCCCCAGCCGTTCAGGAACTATGTGTATGGATGGGTTAAAGAACCTTGGCCGCAGCGATTTTCCTATGGGCGAATTTTGGCTGGGCCCCAATCATGAGGATGAAAGCACGCTAACGGATGATAAAACCTATGGTGTTTCCCGTTTAGATCTTGGACAGAATAAAGTTACTAAAATGGCAGCCTCTGCTTCACATATCTATGGACGCAAAACAGCTTCGGCCGAAGCGTTTACCACTTCAAGGCATTGGCTGGATTACCCGGGGTCGCTTAAACAAGCATTGGACAGGGCTTTTTGCGAAGGTATCAACCGTATTGCCATTCATACGTCAACGTTGCAGCGCCCCAGAGATGGCAAGCCAGGATATGAATATGGTGCGGGCACCCACTTTACGCCAAATGTAACCTGGTGGGTAAAATCGAAACCGTTTTTTGACTATGTAGGGCGTTGCCAGTATCTGCTGCGATCGGGCAAATTTGTGGCCGATGTATTATTTTACAACGGTGACATTACGCCAAACCTGGCCCGGCAAAAACATGTTAACCCTTCATTGGGAAAAGGATATGATTATGATGATTGTAATGAAGAAGTTTTATTAAACCGCCTATCCGTAAAAAATGGCCGGATTGTTTTGCCCGATGGTATGAGTTACCGGTTATTGGTTTTGCCTGATACCAATCGTATGCCTTTAGTAGTTTTAAATAAATTAGCAGAGCTTGTAAAAGCAGGAGCTACTATTATAGGCCACGCGCCCATAGAAGATTCGGGACTTAAAAATTATCCGCATTGTGATGAATCTATTGCTTTGGTTGCTAAACAGTTATGGGGAAATATTGACGGCGTTAATACCAGGCTAAATCATTTTGGTAATGGCAGGGTGTTTTTTGGAGAAACCATTAGAGACGTTTTGTTAAATGATGGTATTCAACCGGATTTTGAATATAGCAATGACGGCGATGTGTGGATAGATTTTATTCATCGTACCACGCCCGAAGCAGAGATATACTTCATTACCAACAGGCATGGTAAAGTGGTAACATCTAACTGTACTTTCAGGGTTAAAAACCGCTCGCCCGAAATATGGAACCCCGTTACTGCGGTTACAAATAAAAAAGTGGGATATACGGTAGTAAACGGCAGGATAGAAGTTCCTTTAAAGTTCGACGCGTTTCAGTCTTATTGTGTGCTTTTCCCTAAAAATTCTGCAATACCTCAATCCAATAAACTGAGCAACTATCCTGATTTGAAACCGGTTAAGGATATGGTTGGCCCGTGGATAGTAGCATTTGATACAAAATGGGGAGGCCCTCCTTCGGTAGAATTTGCCACCCTGCAGGATTGGAGCACGAGTACAGACGAACGAATAAAGTACTTTTCGGGCAAAGCTATCTATACCAAAAGGTTTGACTTTGTGAAGGAGGCGCACCACAAACAAGTGTTTATTGATCTTGGGGTAGTAAAAAATATTGCTGATGTGACTGTAAATGATAGGCATTTAGGGATTGTATGGACAGCGCCGTGGCGTGTAGACGTTTCATCCGTATTAAAAAACGGTGAAAATGTGATTAAGATTGAGGTGATCAACTTATGGACGAACAGGTTGATTGGTGACGCGGCGTTGCCACCTGAAAAGAGATTAACCAATACCAATATTCCTATTAAAAAAGATGCGCCTTTGCTGCCGTCCGGCTTAATAGGGCCGGTAACCATCCAAGTTGAAATTTAACCGGGATATGTCAAAAAGTACAAGTTTAAAATCAATTTATGCAATGAATAAAGCCGGTAATAAAGTAGTTTTATATAAATCAATTTAGGAACAAATAAATATGAATTCTCACCTTTCTGAAAGCCAGATTAGCTTTTATAAAGAAAATGGTTATTTGATAAAGGAGGACTTTTTGAATCCGGACGAATTGAAGACATGGCGTGAAGCAGTTGCCGAAGCGATTGGTGAACGCAACGGTCAAAAAATGCCGGGTAAATTGTCCAAAATAGGTGAAGATGACGGTATAAATAAGGATGCTGAATATTATAATAATGTTTTTGACCAGGTTTTGAACCTTTGGCAAACCAATGATAAGGTTAAACAATTAATGCTTGATGAACGTATCGGCAAAATGCTTTCAAGGCTTTCGGGGGCTGACGGGATACGTATATGGCATGACCAGGCGCTTATTAAAAACCCCTGGGCAAATCCCACTTCCTGGCATCTGGATACGCCGTTCTGGTCATTTTCAGATAAACGCGCATTATCCATTTGGGTAGCACTTGATGACGCAACCTTAGAAAATGGATGTCTTTTTTTTATCCCCGGATCTTACAGAGAAACCGCGTTTGAAAACCCAGGCATTGGAAGAAATATGGATACTATATTTAACTTTTACCCGCAGTTTAAGCGTTCGAAGTCGGTTGCCGCACCGATGAAAGCAGGCAGTTGTTCATTTCATAATGGCCTGACTATCCATGGGGCACATGCCAACATGACACCGGGCCTAAGGCGCGCCATGACCTGTGCCTATATGCCCGATGGAAACGTATTTAACGGCGTACCCAACATTTTGCCGGATGGTTATTTGCAGACCTTAAAAGTTGGCGACCTGCTTAATGATGAAAAGCAAAATCCACTGATATACAAACGCTGATTTGTAATGTTGAAAATAAAATTTATACTCCCTGCGGGAGACGGGAGGGTATGACAAGAGGATTGATAAGTAATTTAGACATTAAACTATAATTACTTTTATTCCTCTGTCTTCCAACGCTTTAATGTTGTTCTTTGAAACTTTGTTATCGGTAACAATATATTGGATCCGCTCCAGGCTGCATACACGGCCTAAGCCACGCCGGTCAAATTTTGTACTGTCAGCTAATACCACTACGGTTTGCGCGGTTTCTATCATTTTTTGGTCAAGCGTAGCTTCGGAAAGGTTTGCTACAGACACGCCAAAATCAATGTCTATGCCGTCTGCGCCCATAAAAAACATGCCACATGAAATATCTTCCAATACTTGCAAAGCATAAGTACCCGCAACCGACGAAGAGTTTTGCCTTACCAGGCCACCAAGTTGTAACACTTCAACATTTGGGCGGTTGCTTAACTCTAATCCTACTTTTAAAGCAGGCGTTATTACGGTTAGCGGCCTGGTTGGCTGCAGGGCCCTTGCAAATTCATAAGCCGTTGTGCCGGAGCCTATCATGATGGAATCGATTTGGGCTATAAGGTCAATCGCGGCTTTGGCGATCTTCTTTTTTTCAGTCCCATTGATCATGTCTTTCTCATCTACCAGGCGTTCGGCAGCATAAGGATTATGAACAGATCCACCGCCATGCGTGCGAAAAAGCAGGTTTTTATCCTCCAGGAGTTTTAAATCCTTTCTAATTGTTACACCCGATACACCCATTTGTTCTACAAGGTCGATGATATTAACCCTCCCTTCCTTTTTTAATTTTTCAAGAATAAATTGGTGTCTGTCGGTTATATTTTTCATGTAATAAGTATTGGGCTAAAATAGAAAATTATTAGTATTTGCTATAAATATCTAACATGATTTATACTGTAGCTTTAATTATATTATAATTAGTTAATAGGTTTTAACAAATTTAAACAAAAAGAAATATATTTTAATTTTTATAGTTAAAAAATGCTTATAGGGGTAAGCAAATAGAAATGCCGGTTTGGCTTGGGTTATTGAAGATATTGGCATTTACAATGGGCGGTTATTCCTATCGTGGAGCCGGAAATGAAGTTTTGGACGAAAATGAAATTAACAGAAAATAGGTATAGGATATGACAATAGGCATAAAATCGGGAGCGGGTATTGTTTAGGGGTTTTATAATATGATTAATGAATCAATAAGAATTTTATGAGTGATAGAAGGAAGTTTATTAAATCAGGCATAGTAAGTATGGCAGGTATCGGCTTATTGCCCGCTGTTAATTCATTTGCTGTAGAAAAAAATACTACGCCGGTAAACAATGCCGGAAGTTTTAAATTAAGGTTTGCCATCGCTTCGGACGGGCATTATGCACAACCGGATACAGAGTCGGATTTATTTTATACCGACCTGGTTAGCTGGCTAAACAAAGAGCATCATGATAACCACCTGGACCTGATAATTATTAATGGCGATTTGGTGCATAACCGGCCGGATTTATTGAAAAAGGTTAAGGAAACCTACCTGGATAAATTACCGGTACCTTATCACACCATTCCGGGTAATCATGACTTTGCAGATGCGGCAGTATGGAAGAGCGTTTTTGGCTACGAAGACAAGTATGTTGTAGACAAAGGGGACATCGGTTTTGTATTTGCTAATACCGCCGATACAAAAGGCGGATACGTATGCCCTGATTATAATTTTTTAAAGGCTTCGCTGGATCAGTTTAAAAGCAAAAATATTGTTTTTGTAATACTGCATATTCCACCGCATCAATGGGTGCTGCCTGACGAGAAAACAATTTTTGTGGATTGCCCTGAAATTATTGAATTGCTGCATAGCTATCCAAATATTAAAGCCGTATTCCATGGGCATGATCATACTTTAGACGGTGTTCGCTATACAGGTAAATTACCCCATCTATTTGATTCGCACTTCGGTGGTAACTGGGGAACGGAGTATAAAGGGTACCGGATAGTTGAAGTAGGTACAGATAACCAGGTCAATACTTACCAGGTTAACGCAAGCCGAAACCCTAAATTGAATACAAGCAAACTTTAAAAATTTGATCAGCGTCATTAAACGCAACCTGTAAATAATTAATACAGTGATGGATTTAATCGCGTCAATACGTTTTCGCCCAGCCGCGATGATAATGAATAACAAATATGTTTTACAAAAGCCAAAGACGACAATTCATGAAAAAGATAAATGTTTTATTAGCCTGCCTGCTCTTATGCGTTGCAGGACTTACACAATCTGTTTTTGCGCAAACAGATACGCCGAAATACAAAATACAGCCCGGGCGGCAAAATAGCCCCGGGCAGGAAGGTAAGCCCTATGTAGTGCTTATTTGTTCTGATGCCTTCAGGTGGGACTATGCCGAAAAATACCAGGCGAAAAACCTGCTGAAGTTTTCGGCAGAAGGCGTGAGGGCGGTATCAATGTATCCTTCGTTTCCTGCATCAACGCATGCCAATCATTTTACTTTGCTCAGCGGGTTATATCCGTCGCATTCGGGCATCGTGGGTAATGAGTTTTATGACCCTGCCCGTAAGGAAATGTTTAAACCAAGCGATGGTAGCTGGTTTGGCGAAGAACCTATTTGGGTAACAGCCGAAAAACAAAAAATGCTCACAGCAAGCTTTTGGTATATTGATACCGAGCCTGCTATTAAAAATATTCACCTGACCTACATTTACAAACACATTAAAAACCAGGATGCTACGGGTGAAGAACGTGCACAGGCCTTAAAAGATTGGTTAAGCTTGCCTGAAGAAAAGCGCCCCCATTTTATTGCCTGTTATTTTCCGGATGCTGATCATGCCGGGCATAATTTTGGTCCTAATTCGCCCGAAGTGCAAAAAGCGGTAGCCTTTATTGACGATGCGGTGGGAAAAATGGTGGATGCAGCAAAATCGACAGGTGTACCGGTAAACTTCATTTTTGTATCCGATCATGGTATGATGGAAATTGACCGGGAAAACCATCTTCATGTTCCGGCATCCATTGATAAAGACAAGTTCGTGATCATTTCACAAGGCAACTATGTTAACCTGCATGCTAAAAATCCGGCAGATATTATGCCTGTGTATGAAAAGTTGAAAGCCGAAAAAGTGCCGGGCTATGATGTAGTGCTAAAAAAGGATTTGCCGGCAGTAATGCGTTTTGGCCAAAAGGATGACAAATATAACCGCGTAGGCGATATATTGCTGGTGGCTCAATATCCGAAAGTTTTTACAGAGAATCCTATTTATGGCGCACATGGTTTTGATGCGCATGAACATAAAGACGTGCAGGCCACTTTTTTTGCATGGGGGCCCGCGTTTAAAACGCACCTGCAAATTCCTTCGTTTGAAAATGTAGAAGTTTATGATGTAATGACAAAGATATTGGATATAAAAGGCCTGCCAAACGATGGGACAGGGGCTTTAGCCAAAGAAATTTTAAAATAGTATGAAGATGAAGATGTCAATAAAAAAAATTGTTCCGGTAATAGGTCTGTTGATCGCTTACGGCAACGCCCGGGCACAGGTGCCGGGTAAAATCGAAAAAACCGACCAGGTTTTGCTATCCAACGGCTGGAAATTAAGTCCGGCGGGCAGGCAGCTGCAATTAGGCGACTTGCCACTAAATATCCAGGTAAGCCCGACGGGCAAATTAATGGCAGTTACCAACAACGGTCAAAGCACACAGTCGGTACAATTGATTGATCCAAAAAGCGAAAAGCTGCTTGATGAAAGGGAATTAGCTAAATCATGGTATGGTTTAGCGTTCAGCCATGATGAAAAACACTTGTATGTATCGGGTGGCTATGATAACCGTGTGCTGGACTTCCCCATCCTGAATGATAAGCTGGGCAAAGCGGATACTATAAAATTAGGCCAACCATGGCCTAAACAGATCATTTGTCCAACGGGGATTGTTACTAATAGAAGCAATACCCGGCTGTATGCCATTACTAAAGGAGATAGTTCTTTATATGTTATAGAACCGTCTACCAAGGCCATCATAAAAAAGGTGCAATTATCCGGCATTGCTTATGATTGCGTGTTGTCGCCCGATGAAAAAACGCTGTATATTTCATTGTGGGCCGGTACAGGGGTAGCTGTTTACAATACAGTTTCCGAAAGTGTGACAACAACTATTGATTGTGGACATCATCCCAACGAATTACTTTTAAACAAAAACGGCGCTTATCTTTTTGTGGCTAATGCTAATGATAATACCGTATCTGTTATCAATACAAAAGCCAATAAAGTTATTGAAACTATTTCAACTGTACTTTATCCAACCAAACTTGTTGGTTCAACTACAAATGGATTGGCACTGTCGGCAGATGAAAAGACCTTGTACATTGCTAATGCGGATAATAATTGTTTGGCGGTTTTTGATGTTTCTAAACCCGGTAACAGCCATAGCCTGGGATTTATACCGGTTGGCTGGTATCCAACCAACGTAAAAACGGTAGCCGGTAAGATCATCGTTACCAACGGAAAAGGTTTGACATCCAAAGCAAACCCACTTGGCCCACAGCCTTTATCAAAGGAAAATGCCGTTGGCGAGCACATCGGCCCTCCTCCTAATAGCATGGTCCAGTACATTGGCGGCGGCTTGCTTAAAGGCGCATTATCATTTATTGATGAGCCTAAGCCAGAGCAGTTGAAAGCTTACACCAAACAAGTATACGCGAATACGCCTTTTACAACTAAAAGAACCGCAGAGGCAGATGGCGAAGCGGGCAATCCAATCCCACGCAAGCTGGGCGAAAAATCTCCGATCAAATATGTGTTTTATATTATCAAAGAAAACCGCACTTATGACCAGGTTATGGGCGATGTGCCCGAAGGTGATGGTGATAGTTCTTTATGCATTTTTGGAAAAAACGTTACGCCAAACCAGCACGCGCTGGCTAAGCAGTTTGTGCTGCTGGATAACTTTTATGTGGATGCGGAGGTCAGCGAAGATGGCCATAACTGGAGCATGGGTGCTTATGCTACTGATGTAGTAGAAAAAACATGGCCAACCAACTATGGTGCCCGCGGCCCTGCGTATGCAGGCACGGGCTCAAATCCGAATGATGGCTTTATATGGGATTACTGCAAACGTGCTGGTGTAACCTACAGAAGCTATGGTGAATTTGGATCATATAACCGGGCTACTATTAAGTCTCTTCAGGGTCACATGAGTCCTCATTCTCCGGGTTTTAACTTGAAGATCAAGGACCAGGTACGTGCCGATGCCTGGATACATGACTTTGATTCGCTGGTAACTATTAACGCTGTGCCGCAATTCAACACCTTGCGCATTAGTGAAGACCATACCAGCGGGCAAAAAATCGGAGAGTACGCACCTATCGCCTCTGTAGCTGATAATGACCTGGCTGTGGGGCGCATTGTTGAACATTTATCGCAAAGCCCTATATGGAAAGAATCGGTTGTTTTCATACTGGAAGACGATGCGCAGTCGGGCCCTGATCATGTGGATGCGCACCGTTCGCCTGCCTACGTTGCAGGCCCTTTTGTAAAACACAACGAGGTAATTCATAGCATGTATTCTACATCAGGCATGCTGCGTACCATGGAGTTGATATTAGGCCTGCCGCCAATGAGCCAGTATGATGCAGCCGCCCTGCCAATGTACGCCTGTTTTATCAATAAACCCAACCTGGCACCTTATAAAGCTATACCCGCTAAGGTTAGTATTGATGCGCGCAATGTAGCGGTAAATGAAAGCAGCAAGCGATCTGAATTTTTTAACCTCGCAAATGAAGATAAAGTGCCGGACAGGGATATGAACGACGTAATATGGAAATCGGTAAAAGGCGAAAATTCAGTAATGCCCGCGCCTAAACACAGTGCGTTTGTCATCCTCGAAAAGAAAAAGGATGATGACGATGATAAATAACTCATTAGTTAAAAAAAGTTACCCTGCAATATAAAAAATTTAAATATTTTATTTACCGGTTCGCTATTTGGCAGCCTGGCTTTATGCCAGGTTGCCTTTGCCCGGGGTTTGCCTAATGAATGACGGTACTGGAGTTTTAGCTAAAGAAATTTTAAAATAAAGTTATGTGGTACGTTAAAAAAATCATTCCGGTAATAGCGCTGATAGTCGCCTGTAGTTATGCCCGGGCCCAGGTGCCCGGTAAAATCGAAAAAACCAACCAGGTGTTGTTACCCAACGGCTGGAAGCTAAGCCCGGCGGGCCGTAATTTGCAATTAGGCGATTTGCCTTTAAATATGCAGTTAAACCATTCGGGTAAATTGATAGCAGTCACTAACAATGGTCAAAGCATACAATCACTGCAACTGATAGATCCGCAAACAGAAAAAATTGTTTCGCAAAAAGTGTTAGGTAAGGCCTGGTATGGCCTGGCATTTAGCAGTGATGATAAAAATTTGTATGTATCGGGTGGCAACGACAATTGCATTTTAGATTTTAATATTAAAAACAATGAGCTAACAATGCCGGATACGATCAAATTAGGGGCTGTATGGCCCCAAAATAAGATATGCCCAACAGGTATCGCTGTAGATAAAGATAATAACCGCTTGTATACGGTTACGTTGGAAGATAGCTGTTTATACATTGTTGATGTTAAAACGCGTACTATATTGCATAAAACACAATTGTCAACAGTTGCCTACAGCTGTGTATTATCGCCCGATGAAAAAAAACTGTATGTTTCTTTATGGGGTGGCGATGAAGTAGCCGTTTTTGATACCGGCTCGCAAACTATTACGGCAACCATTACTACCGGCAGCCACCCTAATGAGTTGCTTTTAAATAAAAAAGGCACCAGCTTATTTGTGGCTAATGCCAATGATAATTCGGTTTCAATTATTAATACCGCTACAAACAAAGTAATTGAAACTATTTCCACAGCACTTTTTCCTACCAATTTAACCGGGTCAACCACTAATGGGCTCGCCTTATCGGGCAATGAAAAAACGCTGTATATAGCCAATGCCGATAATAATTGCCTGGCTGTATTTGATGTTGCCACAACCGGCAATAGCAAAAGCATGGGTTTTATCCCGGTTGGTTGGTATCCTACCAATGTGAAGGTAAAAGGCGATAAAATATTGGTAACCAATGGCAAGGGCCTTTCATCAATGGCTAACCCTTTGGGTCCGCAGCCAAATCTTAAAATAGATAATAGCAGTTATCAAACCGGCAGCACATTTAACAGCAGGCTGCAATATATAGCAGGTTTGTTTAAAGGGACCTTGTCTTTTATTGATGTACCTAAAAGTGACCAGTTAGCATTATACACGCACCAGGTATATGCCAATACACCCTTTACCGATAAAAAGACTATTGAGGCTGATGGCGAAGCAGGCAATCCTATACCACGCAAACTGGGTGAAAAATCGCCAATAAAACATGTGTTTTACATTATAAAAGAAAACCGTTCTTATGACCAGGTATTAGGAGATGTGGCTAAAGGAAATGGCGACAAAACCTTATGCCTGTTTGATAACAGGATTACGCCAAATATTCATAGCATAGTTAACCAGTTTACATTGCTGGATAATTTTTATGTAGATGCCGAAGTAAGCGCCGACGGCCATAATTGGAGCATGGCGGCGTATGCAACAGATTTTGTTGAAAAAACCTGGCCAACCAGCTATGGATCCCGCGGTGGCTCGGCCGGCTTTGAATCGGTGAGAAGGCCAATAGCCCCGCGCGATGGTTATATATGGGATTATTGTAAAAGAGCAGGCTTAACCTATCGCAGCTATGGCGAGTTTGGTGAGTATGCAAATGCTAATATTAAATCATTAAAGGGACACATGTCGCCTCACTCGCCGGGGTTTGATCTTGATATTAAAGACCAGGTACGCTACGAGGCCTGGGCGCATGATTTTGATTCGTTGCTTGCTATTAATGAGGTGCCGCAATTCAATACTATCCGTTTCTCAAATGACCATACCAGCGGGCAAAAAAAAGGTAAAATAAGGCCAATTGCTGCGGTGGCTGATAATGATTTGGCGGTAGGTAAATTTTTAGAGCATCTTTCAAACAGCAGTCTTTGGAAAGAATCTGTAGTATTTATATTAGAAGATGATGCCCAAAACGGCCCCGACCACGTAGATGCGCACCGGTCGCCGATATTAGTGGCAGGCCCTTACGTAAAACATGATGCCGTTGTGCATACCATGTACTCAACATCGGGCGCGTTAAGAACAATGGAGCTAATATTGGGCCTGCCGCCTATGAGCCAATACGATGCCGCTGCCGAACCTTTTTACGAATGTTTCACCAATAAGATTGACCTTACGCCATATAAGTGTAAGCCAGCTAACATTGACCTGGAACTGCGTAACATAGCTGTTAATAAAAGCAGCCAAAAGTCTGAACAGTTTAATTTAAATAAAGAAGATGCTGTGCCTGATTTGATGCTAAATGATGTTATATGGAAATCGGTAAAAGGCGAAAATTCTACAATGCCGGCACCAAAGCGAAGCGCGTTTGTGATCCTTGAAAAGAAAAAGGACGATGACGACGATAAATAATTTATTTAACGGTTGTATAAATTCTTAAAGATCAATAAATGTAACTCCTGATTAATACTAAACAAATAATAGAATACTTATTAACGTCACCCATCTATTTTATGAAAATTTTCAAATTACATTACCTTCTTTTGTTGCCTTTTATCTACCTGTCGTCGTGCAGTAAATCATCTAATAATCAGCAGATACAAATATCCGCGCAGCAGTTTCAAGCCGGAAGCTATATTCAAAATGGCGATACATTAAATTCAAAAAATAAATCGAACGGCCGGGCAATTAAAGGGACACTTAAAGCCGGACAAACTTATTATTTAAGCAGTGACTATGCTGCGGCCACAATCAATACCGGAGATACTTTGGTTATACAAAGCGGTGTAACGGTATATATCATTGGCCCTGCTACAGGCCCTACAGCAATAGGCACCCAGGAGCATGCCCCGGGTATCATTGTAAATGGTATGTTATTATCATTGGGCACAAAAGAA
>Ga0302315_10000136_pt1 | contig 89201 bp, 68 predicted proteins | sample III_Palsa_N3_1_FD_200532 | JGI IMG/M metagenome (GOLD analysis project Ga0302315, IMG submission 200532) | Peat permafrost microbial communities from Stordalen Mire near Abisko, Sweden - III_Palsa_N3_1 | ecosystem: Environmental > Terrestrial > Soil > Palsa > Peat permafrost | place: Sweden...
CAACACATTTATCATCACCTGCATTTGGGTTGAATAATATTTTGGTATCAGCACGCTTGTATTGCTGTTAGCCAATTTGTACGGATGGGTATATATACGTTCGGGCCAGGGCATTACCTCGTAGTTATTTATCATAGGATACAGCAATTCAGCAGTAAAGGTTGCCTGGTAGTTTTGTTTATAATCGGCCCAGTTGCGCGGCCAGTCTTCAACCGGGTCGGTTAAAAAGAATAGCTTTCTGCCGGTTGGGGCCGTCATAGATACCATTGAGCCATACTCAAGAAAAGCATTTTCAAAAACCCTCTCCTTTTGCAAGCCATTAAAATAAGTAGGCTCGCGCGAAGTGCCTGTCCATACCTGTGCTATATAGCCGTCGATACCGGGCAATGATGCCAGGCTCGCCTCAGGGCTCACTATTTTCCATGATGAATAATTCACCAGCGAATGCGTAGCTATATACACTTTAACCACAATGCCTTTACTTTTGGCATACTCCTTAGCGTAGTTGGAAACCTGTTTTATTGCGTTATAATAAAGCTGGTATTTTAATTTGCTCGAAAGATAAGTATTTTCAGCCGAGGCATCCTGCGGCCGCCATGGGAAGCCATAAAACTTTTGCCATTCCTCTTTAAATGGCTCGCTATAGCCGGCGCGCGCCCAAAATTCAGGTTCCTCGAAAAATATGGTGGTAATACCGGCATCTATAACCCGCTTTACTACGGCGGCTTTCATATAATCAATAAATGATTGTACAGGCACCACATAAGGCATATTCCTGCCATGAAAAATAGTATCGCCCTTTTGCGTTACCTGCCCTATTCCCAAATGATTTTTTCCATCCCATTTGCCCAGAAAGTAATCGAAATACTGGCCCCATGCAATACCCGTCATAAAGGCGGTTTGATAGCCATGATCGCGCCATGATTGTACACGCTGTTCGAATGTTACGCCCTTACTGTCGTTGGTGCCGTATACAATAGCTATATCCGAGCGCACATCAATTTGCGGTATCCAGGGTATACTGGTTTGGAATGCCGTTTTTTGCTTTAGTCCGCCGGTATCAGGCGGGATGCTTTGTGCCGAAACAGCAAAAGAAATAGTTATTAAACTACAAAAAAGGATAGTTTTTTTCATTAGGGTTGTTATTAGGTGGTAGCTTTTGTTTTAGTGAGGAGGGCTTTTAAACCCTCCTCATCAATATAAGATCACGGATATTTTATACCATCGTTGGTTGAGTAATTATACTCATCAAGCCCGGCGTTGATCCTTGCCCCAACACGGAAATAAACATCCTGGGCGGCCAATGCCCCGCCTGTGGTGGTTATAGTAATGGTTTGGCCTAAAAGCGCAGTGCCGGTTGAGCCATTATAGGATGTAAGCTTTGAATACCTCGGGTCGTAATTGTTATTACCATTATCATTTTGGGTATTGCTTACATACAGGTTAATATCGGTTATATCCTGTTGGTAACTTGCATTATTAGTGCCGCGGGTGATTTTTACCTGTACAGTAACACTACTATCAGCATTAAATACCGGTTTGCTCACCCATTCGATCCTTAAAAACGGCTGAACCCTAAAGTTAACGGTTGCCGTGCTTTTTAAAACAATGGTTTTGCTGGAGTCGGCAATAACAGTACCCGTGCTATCGGTTTGTACAATGGGCACAAAAGGCCCCTGAACCGATATTTTATAAGTTGCAGCAAATACTTTGGTATTATTGAAAGTACCATCCTGCATCGACTGGAAATAGATAGGTACGGGGTTACTGCTGTAGCTTGTTTCAAGCAATTCAACACGGGTACCGCCGCCGCCTATCTCTGTTTGCACGGTATTGCCTGTTCCCTCGTCAATTGTACTTCCGGTTATGGTAGAAGACGGAGCGGGGTAATTATCGATCTTGTTGCATGAGTTACCGGCAATAATTACCAGGCATAGTGCAGTATAATAAAATAACTTTTTCATCTTTAATAAATTAATAACCAGGGTTTTGAATTAAGTTTGTACTTTTTGATATAGCGCCGCCTGGTATTTGTTCGTAATACCATCTTGGGTCGTAAGTGTAAATATCATTACGTTCGTCGGTACGGGCATCAAAGAAATATTTGCCTGCCTGTACTGAGTAAAATGGCATCAGGATCCTGTAAATGGTTCCGTTTTGCTCCTTGGCAAATGTCCGCCATCTTTTCAGGTCCCAATAAGTTTTATTTTCAAATGCCAATTCCTTACGTCTTTCTATACGGATGCTATCAATGGTCATGGAACCTGGGCTAGCCAATAAAGTGGCGCCTGCCCTTGAACGGATCTGGTTGATATCGTTATAAGCATCGGTAACATAATCGGTAGTGCCCGATTGACCGGCGCTATACAATTCGTATGCGGCTTCGGCACGGTTTAATAAAACTTCGGCATAACGCATCTCTATCCATGTTTGAGTTTCGTTATTTTCCAATACTTGTGATGTTGCCAGGTTAGGGTTAAGCCATTTCCGGATAGAGAAGCCCGAAATTGCACAGGTTTGATCGCCTGTAAATATCCCGCTTAAGCCCGCAGGGTTCATCAAAGCGCCACCAGGTAGAGTGTAGGGTGTTTGAGTAGCAGTTGAAGATGTTACCAGATTGGTAGTAGGATATTGCGACCTTGACCCTGCAGGCAATAGCGGGCTAATTCCTCCGGTGGAACTACCGGTATAAATACCACGGCGTATTTCTATATTCTCGCCTTTAAATGCATCGCCCGGCAATATTACCGTAGCCCTTAACCGGGGCTCAACATTTGCAAACAGATCCATAGTATTGGTATACAAATTATAATGTCCGCTTCCGTCGAGGTTTTGAATGGTTCCATCGGCGTTTTTAGGGATGCCGCCAAACATCTCGACAAAATTGAGCGTTGGGTTTACTTCGGATGAGTACCCGTTTGGCCCGATCAACTGGCGTGGCACGTTATAAGCATCATAACCGTGAACAGAATTCGGGTATTGGTATTCCCTTACAAATATATTCTCTTTACTTGCTGCATCAGAAAACAAGTTCACAAAATTCTGGTATTGCGCGGTTTTATCAGTGGCAGACCATGCTGATAAATAAAGACTATACACGCCATCGAGCATCACGGCAGCGTTATAGCTTTTGAGGAAATAGGCCGCCGCATCGCTGGCCGGCATGCCGCATAGCTCGTTTTTACTGGCATCAAACAACGTTGTTGTGTTGTATTTGGCGATGGTACCGGCGTATAGCATAGCCCTCGATTCAAATGCCGCGGCAACATATTTATTTGCCCTGCTGCCATCAGCATAATCGGTATTTACCGCAGGCAGGTTAGCTATCGCGAAATCAAAATCGCTGGCTACCTGATCCCAAACTGCTTTTTCAGATGAGCGCGGTACTTTTAGTTCATCGGTACTTGTGCCTACTACATAGTTTAGCGTTTTATTAACTATAGGTACACCCCCAAAGCGTTTCACCAATCCAAAATAGGTCATACCGCGAACAAAATAGGCTTCGCCTAACCAGGCATTTACCTGCGCTGTAGTGAAATTGCTTGCATAGGAAGGCAGCGTCTGAATAAAATAGTCACAATCGTGAATTACCGTATATGAGCCACCCCATATATCCCAGCTCCAGCCACCAAAATTTTCCTGCATGGAGCTTGTCTGGTCGCGGCTCAGGGCTTCGCCTGTAGTAGCGGGTGTCGGGCTGATGATCCAGAAATAGTTTAACCCTCTTGCAGGCGAATACCTGAAATCTTCAATAGGCAATTCGCTGTAAAGGCGCGCCATATAAGCCTGGATACCTGCTGAGTTGGAAAAAACTTCAGGATCCTGTATGATATTTTTTGGTGGGATATCGAGCTTTCTACAAGCCGTTACACACACAATTAAAGCTGTTAATAATATATAGTTATATCTTTTCATGATTTGTTTCGATTAGAATTTGACATTTAAACCAACGTTGTACAATTTGTCAAGCGGATATAAATACCCATATGTTCCTGACGGATGCTCAGGATCGACATATTTAACATCTGTAATAGTGAACAGGTTATAACCGTTTACAAATATCCTTACCCCCTTAACACCTATTTGCGATAAGAATGCACCTGGTAAAGTATACCCTATTTCGGCGCTTTTAAGCCTTAAATAAGAAGCGTTTACAAAGCTGAAGGTGGAGTTGGTATTGGCTGTAGTACCTGTATAGGCAAAATTGCCTGGTACCCATACCGTGTTTGGATTGTACGGATCGGCCGTAGGGTTTGCCGGATGCCAGTCATCAGTAAACTGGGTTAACGCGCTACCTCCGCCCCATAGCGGGATATTCAATTGTTCGATATAGGATACGCTATACATGCTGGTACCCTGGAAAAGTAAATTAAAATCGAGCCCTTTGTATGAACCGGCTACGGTAAGGCCATAGGTTACTTTAGGGATCAATGGCGTACCATTTGGATTACCGCCATAGGCTATAGGGTGGGTATCATTCCCATCTATCTGCCCATCGCCATTCCAGTCCTGGTAAATATAATCGCCCACAACTGTACCGCGCCCAACCGCCACCGGGCTGTTAAGTATCTGCCCGTAGTTTTGGTACTGCCCGGCCCCGCCGTATCCCCATTGGATTCCCTGGTTCCGGTTAGCCGTGTTATATAACCAATCAAGGTATGAATTACCCTGTGCCACTTCGGCAACTTGTGTGTTCATGGTATTTGTGTAGGAGAAAGTACCTTTTAAGTTATAATTGAACTTCCCGATATGGCCTTTATGCTCTACATCAAAATCAAAGCCGCTTGTCCGGGTGCCATTATAATTAACCTGCGGAAGAGGCGTACCCAACACATCAGGCACCTGCCCTATCGGGTTTGTTAGTATATTTGTTTCATTACGTATAAAATAATCAAAGCTGAAACTTAGCAAGCCTTTCCAGGCATCAAAATCTGCACCCACATCAAAAGTATGTGCTGTTATCCAGGTAACATCCGGGTTTGCCAATCCTTTACTTTGTACAGAATTAATAAAAGAATTACCGAATACTGAACCGGTTGGCAGCTGATTGTTTGATCCACCTGCAGGATAATTATAACCTTCAAGAAACTGGTAAAATAACTGGCCATCATCACCCAATACACCGTATGATGCCCTCAGCTTCAGGTTATCGATAAATGATAAGGCAGATGAGTTTTTCCAGAAATCCTCGTCAGACACGCGCCAGCCTATTGAACCTGACGGGAAAAATCCCCATCCCTGTCCCGGCGCAAATTTTGATGATTTATCATCCCTGAAACTAAATTCAGCTAAATATTTATTTTTATAATCATAAGTGGCCCGCCCAACAATGGAGTTAGTGGCATAGTCAGACAATCCATTTATATCCTGGCTTGCGTTTTGCAAGGCGCTGTTACCTGCAATTAACTGATCAACGGGTATTGCAAGCTGCCTGTATGCGCTAAAGTTATCGGCACTTTGCTCGTTACCTTCATAAAGCAATAACGCGCTTACATTGTGCGCGCCCCCAAAGGTGTGCGCATAGTTAATTGAAAACTGATCGGTATTTTGAGGATAATCATAATACTGCCTTTGAACAAAGGCCGGCGAGTTATTTAATGCTGCGCCGTAAGTTTGTGTAGCTGCGTTATAATTATAAAGGTTATATGATTCCTGGAACAGCTTGTTATCCTGTATCTGATCATTATAGCTATACAAACCTTTCAGGCTTAATCCGTCAACAAATGGTATCTTATAGTCAATGCTGAGCGAACCATTGAAAAATTTGTTGTTTTGAGTGCTGTAGCCATTAATTGATGAATTTTCATAAGCTACAGGATTTCCGCCATCAACAATACCGTCATTTAAATACATAGGGTTGTTGTTGGCATAAATTGTTTGCGTGGGCAGCTCCCGCCAAGTTTCCCTTGTGGTATACCAGAAGGATTGCGCAGGCGAGTTTTTTTGATCCATTATGGCGCTCATGTTCAAGTTAACCGTAATATTTTTACCTATTTTGCTGGTAACGTTTGAGCGTACATTATAGCGTTTGTAATTCAGGTCGTTACTGGTTAAAAGACCATCCTGATCGGTAAAGCCACCGCTTATTAAATATTGCGTGTTTTCTGTACCTCCCGAAGCGGTAAGGTTATGCTGTTCCTGCATTGCTGATTTTTTGAAAACAGCATCGTACCAATCAGTACTTTGCTTGGTTCCGTTAGCATAAGCTGCAAAATCGGCAGGGCTGTAAACAAGTATGCCGCCGTTAGCATTGTGTAATGCCTCCTGGTTAACCAGCGTCATGTATTGCGTTGCATCTACCGGTTTTGGTAAGCCTGATGGTACCTGTGAACCAAAGGTGCCCGAATAAGTAAGTTGAAGTGCCCCGGATTTTCCTTTTTTGGTAGTAACAAGTATTACACCATTTGCAGCTTTAACACCATAAATGGAAGCACCCGCGTCTTTCAGTACCGAAATACTTTCAATATCATTCGGGTCAAGCCTGGATAAGATATTACTTGAACCCACGTTGTTATCGCCGTTACCGCCGGTAACGGAAAAGTCGGGCATTTCCACGCCATCAACTACGATCAGCGGGTTGCCCATTCCTCTTATCGAGATATTATTCGAAAAATCTCCGGGCTCTGCTGTGTTTTGTACTACCTGCAAACCGGGAACTTTACCGGTTAACATGTTTTCAACGTTCTCGTTTTTAGTAGTAACAATGTCATCGCCGTTTATAGATGAAACAGCGCTTGTGAGGGATACTTTTTTCTGCGTGCCGTAACCTACCACAACAACTTCATCAAGGTTGGAGGTTTTCTCGTCGCCTACAAGAATCTCTTTTTTGTTGTAACTCACAAAACTAAAAACAATTGTAGCGCCTTTATCGGCATTGAGTGAGAACCTGCCGTATGCATCACTTACGGTTCCAAAATTAGTCCCTTTAATGATGATGCTTACTCCGGGGATCGCTTGCCCCGTTTCGTCTAAAACTGTACCGTGCACCTTATTGTCGGTTTGGGCAAAAACAGATGCGGTAAGCATTAAAAAACACACCAGCAAGGCGAGGTGTGGCGAGCGGTTAAATTTAAGTTTAGCCGAACAAAATTTAATAAGCCGACCATAACTTGTAAAAATTTTCTTCATAGTAAATTGGTTAAATTGGTTAAATAATGTGATCACCTAAACGGAGGCTCCGGGGATGGAGGCGATCCGTAGTTTTCACGTGGTTTGATACCACAATGATAGATGGGCAGGTATTAAAAAGAGGGTTAAAATATGGGTTAATACGTAAAAAAACTTATTAACCTACAAAATAATATTCGCGGAAAATTGTTAGGAAGACTTAGGAAATTAAATTATGCATTAAAATTGCATTGCACTTTAGTTAATACAAGGCATTATTAAAGGCTTTATTGGATAAGTTTATCGAAATTGAAAGGATAATCAATACCTAATGATTTTTTATATTCGATAACAAATTGATCGTATATTTTTTTGCTTTGGTCTATCCCTTTTATCCTTCTGCAGCTTTTTAGCTGATATTTTAAGGCCAGATCGTTAAACGGATCGATATTCAGCACCATTTTGCTTACTTCCATAACCATTTTAAAGCTTTCTGCAGCATATAATTCCTGAAGTTGGGGCAACAGGTAGTCCATTAGTTGTTCTTCGTAATTCAGCTTGAAATCATCCAGCCAGGTATCGGCCATATCGGCTAAAAGCAGGCCCCGGTTAAGCAATTCAAAATGCCCGGATAGTAAATCCGCTTTTTCAGTACCATTCTTTTTCAGGGTGTCGGATACAAAGCAATAATCGCAGAAAAAGCCATCGCTTATATTAAATAGATATATATCATTTAAAAAGGCAAGTTCAATACCTTCAATATCCCCTATAATACTTCGTAAATGATTAAAAGTTACGCCTTTAATATTTTTTGTTTTGGTTATATCCTTATCGGGCCACAATATGTGTGATATTTTTTTTGAGCCAATGCCGTTACTATCTGCACTATTTAACAGTATCAAAACAAACAGTTGCTTAATTTTGGGGCTAAACAGGTAAGTTATATCCCTGCCCTTGTGATCAAATACCGTAAACTCGCCTAATAAGTAAACCGCGTTTATTTTTTGCTCTTCACTTTTTACCTCAACAGGTATTTCATCTTCAGGTTCGGCTTCAAGCGGCATCACAACCTGCTGCGTTTGTTTACGCTTTTTATAAAACCATATAACCAATAAAATAATGGCCACGCATAACAAACTATATATCAACCCGGTAAGGGATTTTGCCCTTAGCCTGAACGAATGTGAGTAACTATCGCTACTAAGCGGTGGAAATGCAAGTGAATATACATTGACGGTAGAGTTTTGGGGGCTGGTAAACTCCTGTATAGTGCATAAAAGCTCGTTTGCCTTAGTATTTAAAAACAGGTTAATATCACTTTCTATCCTTTCGGATGTAACAGGTATGGGAGCGCTTACCACCTGGTATGAGCCATCTTTAATTGAAAACCTATATAGCTTTATACTTGTTTTTGCTATCTCATGCGGATAGCACATGGCATAGAAATACTTTTTATCTTTAGATAATATTAAATTATTGGCAGGTACAAATACCTCGTTAGGGTGGATATCCCAGCATTTTTTTATGGTATGATCCTGGAGATTTACACGATAAAGGTCATAATATTGCTTGCCCCCTACAACCTGGCTGCCTGATTCATTACCATAGCCCCCGAATATAAATATCTCGTTCTCCTTATCAGCATCACCCATTGCCGAAAAAAACCGGGGTGTAATGGTATCGCCCTTAAAAACCACCTTATCCCATGTATCTTTCCCCCGGTTATATTTATAAAAGGTGTTGTAATAAGTATAAGCACCATAGCCGCCAAAAAGATAAAAGCCGTCCTGGTTTTCATCATAAAAAATATTGTGGTGGTGCCTTTGCTGCGGGAATATTGTTTTCCCTACAGTTTCCCATTGCAGCTTTTGCATATCAAGCGCGGCTATGGTAGGCGTACCATGCGGCACATCAAATACTTCGTACAGGTAACACTTATCTTCCTTAGTATTAAAAATATTTTTGCCCAATACCATTTGTACAGGTAAAGGGTTTTTAAATGCAAAAGCATCCGAACGTTCAACACCGCTATCATAGGTGAACATTGAATCCCTTTTAAAAATGAAGAGCTTTTGCTGAATAGGATCGAAATTTAACCCTGCAACCTGATTAAAGGTGCGCGTGTATGCCAGTTTCCAGTAATACGACTCATTAATTAACCATGCCGGGTTTTCAACATAACCAACCTCTTCGCCTTCGCTGCTGTGTACAATGTTTCCTTTTGATTCATTCAAAGGAAAAAAATAGTTTTTACTGCTGTCCCCTACCATCAGGTTCCTGATAGCCATAGCCGGTACTTCGGTATAATAGGGATTTTTGCCAAAAAATAACCGGGGCGCAATCGTATCCCTTAAACCAAAATTACTGGCATGGTATGCATAGTTATCTATATAAACATCTACCCTATCGTCCTTTAAGTCAAAATCAACCCTTACTTTTATCCATTTTCTTTTACGTAACTGCGCGACCTGTAAGGGGATTCTTATTTTAGTGCTTTTTCTATCGATGTTAAAGTTTAAAAACCCTCCACTAACAGCATACAGGTAGCTTAAACTGTATGAATTATTATTGCCGGTAAGGTTAAAAATATAGCCCAAATGCGAATTGTCCCACAACGAAAGATCGAAGTTGATATAAAGATGATTTTGAAATACAGGAGGATTTGAATTGAAAACTTTGTATGATGTGCGCTTGGTCAGTAAGCTATCGTTCGAGTTGAACATGAGCCCCTGGGCCCGGGAACTTGATGCGTGAAGAAATAAAAATAAAACAAATGCGGCCTTGCAACTTTTAAAGTTCAGCAATAAAACTCTTTTAAAAACTCGCATTAAGTAGATTTTTATTAAATATAATGGTTTTAGTAAATGGTTCGAAATGCTAAATTATGATTTTTAGCCTAAGGAAAAACCAATAAATGTTTATTTGTACTTTATTAAATCTCCATTAGCTTAAACACACAGGCTATAATGCCTAAAACTATCAAAAGGTTTAAAAAATCAGGCAAATAAAAGAAAATGACCCTGCCTCTTCGTCGTCAATTACCATTCTAAAAATAATTTCAGATCATTTGATCGATTTTAACCCAGGTTAAAATTTTTGTGCTTTTGGTGCATCACCTTTGTAAATCATCTATCACATTAAAAATGATGCTAAGAAAAATAATCACTCTGCTTATACTGCTTATGGAAACCCACAACTCTTTTTCACAAACAATTAAACACGATACAACAATGGTAAAATCAAAAACAATTGTATTTATACATGGCTTATTTGTAAACCCCGCCAGTTGGGACGAATGGAAAGCTTATTTTGAAGCTAAAGGGTACAAATGTTACACGCCTGCAAACCCTTATCATGAAGGCAACCCGGCAGACCTGAGAAAACATATTGACCCAAGGCTTGCGCGTGTAAATTTTGAAGATGTGGTAAATAATATTGCCCGCTTAATTGATTCATTGCCCGAAAAACCCATCATCATAGGGCACTCCATGGCTGGGCTTGTGGTTCAAAAGTTAATAGCCATGAACAAGGCCGCCGCAGGGATCTGTATTGACGGGGCGCCACCAGTGGGTATAATAACGCTCAAATGGAGTTTTTGGAAAGCAAACCTTCCTGCCATTAATCCATTTAAAGGTAATTCTGTTTTTGTACCGACAAAAAAATGGTTTTATTATGCCTTTTGCAATACCATGACAAGGGCAGAATCAGACAAGGTTTTTGATGAAATTGCTGTGCCCGAAAGCAGGAATATTCCAAGAGGAACTTTGAAAAGCTTTGCAAAGATAGATCTTAAAAAGCCACATAACCCTTTGCTGATCATCGCGGGTGAAAAAGACCATATTGTGCCGGCATCGTTAAACAAAAAGAATTTCGAGGCTTATAAGGACACCAGTAGCATAATAGCATTTAAAGAGTTTAAGGGCCGCAGCCATTACATTTGTGGCGAACCCGATTGGCAGGAAGTAGCCGGTTATGTTTTAAACTGGCTAAACTCAATCCAACATTAGTTTCTTATATTCGGTTAAATAATTTTATTACGCCGCTGCTACCAGGTTTTACAATCGCTGAAAGACAATGACAGAAATTGCCACGCTAAAATATGCTTTACAAGCATTTGCCGGTTTAGATGAAGATGACTTTCAACTCTCCGCGCGTTTTTGGCATTGTAAAACCTATAAGAAGGGTGAATATTATAATAAATACAAATCAGTTTGCAAATATTTAGGCTTTATTACCGAAGGCGTTTTCAGGTCGTTTATTATTGATGAAAAAACTGGCGAAGAAAAAAATGTGTTTCTATACACAGTAAACGGGTTTGTTGTTACGTTCAAAAGTTTTATAAATCAGGTACCCTGCGATTATCATACACAGGCCATGACTGATGCTACCGTTATTTATATTTGTGTAGATGATTTGCTTGATCTGTATAAAAAATCGCATAAATGGGAAAGCTTTGGACGGCTTTTAGCACAGGAGGCTTTTACAGTAGCCATTGAAAGAACGGAAAGCTTTCTTTTTAAAACACCCGAAGAACGTTATCTCAATTTAATAAATAACCACCCCCATATTTTCAATAATATACCACTTTATCATATTTCATCCTATTTAGGTATCCAGGGGCCATCATTAAGCCGCATCAGAAAAAGGATCTCGGAAAAGTGAAGTAAGTATATGAGGTGTGATTTAGATCAATATTGCCGCAATAAGAAAAGGCCTTTCAGTATTTTGAAAGGCCTTTTTTAAGTTTAATTATCTTCTGAAGCTCTTGTATACTCTGTTAATTATTCTTCAACCCTATTTGATTATTAGTATAATCTGTTAAAAATTCATTCTGGGTGAAAAAATTTATACTGAATATGCTGCGGAAGTCGCCCGATTGGTTGGGGTTTTCAACCGCTGTTAGGTTATTTAAACTGGTGACCGTGTATTGAAAGGTAAACCCTTTATTGGTAGTAACCGTTACTACCGAATTTGGAGGTACGTTGCCAATGCTATTTGCCGACTTATCTTCAATAATGGTTATAGATGGCGTGCCGGTATCAAACAATACCTCTGCCGCTGTGCTGGTACCTTCGTAGGTTATGGTAGCAGGTATATCAGGCGAGTATCCACCAGAGGTTGAGTAGCCCAGCTGGTGCATAATAAAGCCCGAAGAAAACCTGTCGGCGGTAGTAAGGCCAATGGTAAGTAAGCCCGCTACATAAGTTCCTGAACTGTTAAAATCGGCACTATTAAGCAGGCCCAATTTAAAACCGCTGGTTAAGCCCGTACCGGGAACATAAAAGCTTAGGGGACTGGCTATAGCGCTATTGGTAAAACTAAAGCCGGGGCCAACACCAAATATATCTGCCGAGTGTGCCGGTAGTTGCGTTTTGGTGCCGTCAAGTATTTTATAATATAGGAAGAAAGGGATGCGTTTTATAACCACGTTCCCGTTGTTATCGCCAACTGTAAATGCCGCGTATGCAAGATTGCCATATTCAACCGTAGGGGCGTTAGCATCGCCGTAGCTCATGGTTGATGTTTGCGAGGTAACGGTTATACCATTAACCACAACAGAATCACCTGTTATTTGTATGCCTGAACTGGTGATCATTGAAGGTGGCAGTATATCGGTTGCATCCAGTGTTAAACCGGTAGAGCCGGTATCAAACACCAGGGGGTAATTGACCGTTTTTGTGCCAACTTGTGTAATAGGGATAAATATCCTGCTATCGGTGCCGGTGCCGTATTCGATTAAGCCAAAAGTAACCGGCTTAGCATCAACTACCGTATTGGTAATTGGCTTTGGTGCAGGGCTGTTCTTGCTACAGGATACTGCAACCAATACCAGCAGCGCGCCTATTATTTGTAAATGGAGTAAATATTTATAGCTCATATAGTATGATTAATAGTGATATTTTAAATCTTAACGCTTTTACAGTTATAACAGCTGTAAAGACTGTGAAGATATGAATTATATTATTTTTATAACGTTGCCGATTGTAAAAACGTTGCGGATAATAAACATTACCCGCCCATGTCCTTTATTTTATGGATTAATGTTTATTTTTTGCTCTTTTAAATTCCAGCCGCTAATACTTACCAATGGCAATTGTTTGTATTGATTTGTGTCATAATCAATAATTATTTTTTTATGCTCACCGGGCAAGACAGATACATAGTTGTCGCTATAAAAAACAGGCAGCAAACGGCTACCGGTTTGGATATCAACCAGCGACAAGCGGTTAAAGAAAGCCACAGGTGCATTAGCAGGGTTAGCTAAGGTAACTTCTACCTTACCCAACGCAATTTGTTTAGCCGTGGTTTGCAATTGCGATGAAGCTATTTTTTGTAAGCCGGAGTACTCACCTTTTTCATCGGGCAACCAATAAATATTCTGGCTGATGGTTTTTTTATCCTTATCCAAAAGTTCGAGATCAAGAAAACAGCCATCCTTCTTTTTTAGTTTATCTATATCTTCTGTAATAGAAAAATATCTTTTTGTAGTTGTTGGCGTAACATCCGAAAAAACCTGCGACAGCACATTTTCAGCACCATTCATATCATAGCTTTTTACAACTATCATCATATTGGTGTATGTTTTAAAGGTATTATTGGCCACCATCACCATGCCGTCGCTTTGGTTATACATAATGTGGAGAGGTTCGCTGCCATTGTGCAAGCCATACAGGCAGGCATTAGGGTCGAGGTAATAGTCATACATCTGCCCGCGCAATGCCGTCCAGGGGTTTTGTGTTTTCCAGATGATAACACCTGTGTACCAATCCCACATGTGCGAGCTAAAGCCTTCCATTAGGGCGCGGTATTGATCATAATTTACTAATTGCGCCTTATTGGTAAAATCCTCGGTATTTTTTGGCTTGCCATATTTATCAATAAAACTATCGTAGCCTATATATTTATGGTATTCCCATACCGGGTCGGTCTTGGTTTTACCTATAATAGCATCATATTCGGGCACGATCATATCCGCCGCAGGCATAAACCTTTTTAACGATTCATAATCACTCACACCAACCGAACCCACCTCTGAGTTGAATGGAAAAGTACGCTGATCCCAAAATACCGATAAAGGCTGTACGCCATAAGGCCCATCGCCATTGCCGCCTAAAACATTGCGCGACATGGTTTCAGAATTAGAATACGCTACAAACCAGCGCGTATTATCCAATTCGGGCATAACGGTATCGCGTAGGGCGGTTAAAATATCTTCGGGTGGTGTTATCTCGTTACCGCCGCACCAAATAGCGAGTGAGGGATAATTACGCACCATTTTTACCTGGTCTTCAATCGATTTAATATAAAGCGCATGGTCATCAGGGTATTGGCGGCGTGTCCATTGATCATCCAGTTTCATCGGATCCTGCCAGCGGCCATTACAATCGCCCGATCCCCACATATCCTGAAACACCAGCAGGCCATACTTATCGCATGCGGCGTAAAATTCAGGCCGCTCCATCAGCGCGCCACCCCAAACCCTTATCAGGTTAAGGTTCATATCGCGATGAAAACGCACTTCGGCATCATAGCGTTTATCCGAAAAGCGCAATAACTCGTCCGACACTATCCAGTCGCCGCCCTTAATGAATATCTTTTGGCCATTAACATTTATCTGGCGGCTTTCGGTACGTTCATTTCTTTCCGTGGTGATCTGCCTCACGCCTACTTCGATATTTTTTTGGTCGGATATTTTACTATCAGCGGTAACAAATTGAAGTTTTAGTTGATAAAGGTTCTGCGGGCCGTAACCATTGGGCCACCACAATTTAGGATTTTTAAGTGTATAATCATCCAGTTGCAGTGCTTGTATTGAATTTGGCTTTAAAATAACTTTTTTAAATACAGCCTTACCATCAATACTATATACCAACATTCCGGAAACCGGCAGATTAGCTGCATTTTCAAGTTCTGCCGATACCTGTATAATTGCAGGCTGCTGCGGGCCATCTGATTGCCTTATGCCGGGCACCAGCGTTATTACATGCGGATCATCAATCCTTACGGCGCCTGTTTTTTCAATAGTTACCTTATCCCAAATACCCGTGTTGCGATCTTTTATGGGCTGTATCCAATCCCAGCCTGCGGTGTATTGTATGCCCACATTACGGGCAATAGTACCATCGCCACCCTGACCGCCGTTTGGATTGCCTACTACAGTGGGCGGGTAAACAATAACGGCAACCCGATTATTACCATCTTTTGCCATCCATTTGGTGATATTATAGCGTTGTCGCAAAAACATGCCCGAATGCAATTTGGCATTCAGCTTATGACCGTTCAAAAACACATCGCAGCTATAATTAACCCCGCGAAAATTTAGATAAACCTGGTTGGTGCCTTGAGGTATTGCTTCTTTAAAATCCTTTACAAACCAATAAGTATAGTAATCGCGGCCAACTTTGTATATATCCGGGATTTGCTCGTTATTCATCCCATAAAATGGGTCGGGTACCAGTTTATTATTGATCTGTGTGGTGAGTACCGTGCCCGGAACCGTTGCATTTAGCCATGAACTAAGTGGAAAATTACTTTGGGATATTTTGCTGCCATCCGTTTGAATATCGCTTGCCTTTTGGCATTTCCAGCCGGAATTTAATTCATAACTAATTTGCGCACAGGCCTTAGTAACTGCCAGGAAAGAAAAAAGCGCAGCGGCTAAACAGCATAGCAGGTATGCTTTTAAGGATGAGGTTTTATCAGTAAATAACATGTGGGAATATAAGAAGAATGTGTTAAAAAATAAAGCAGATACGGGTTGCGGTGATTCCCGGCAAAACTGCGTTCCTTCAGATGCTTATACTATTGAGTATTTTAAACTTTCCTGTTAACCGTTTGGCAAATTGCTGAAAGGGCTTTTCAATAAAAATGAACATCAAATAGCTTAATGTAACCGCCAATATAAATGCAGATAGAAAGATGTAAACCGGACTAAGCGCAAACCTATTGGTAAATACCGAAGCCATGGTTAACAATATGGGCGCGTGTATTAAATAAAAGCTGTAGGATATATCGCCAAAAAAAACAAAGATCCGGTGTTCAAAAAAATGGGATAACCTTTTGCGGGCAAGTACCAGCATCATGATGATACTGCCACCGGCTGCCATTAAATATTTGCTCCAGGTATATTTAAAAGGCGATTGTATTTGCCGGATAAGGCTTGGAAATTCATAACTGTTATTGTACAACAGTATGGCAAAAAGCACTGCTACGATAATAAGTATCGTATTCCTTGAGCTTATCATACCTATTAACGGCCCTTTGTATTTTGCCATTAATATCCCAATGTAAAATACAGGCAGCGCCCATGCATCATGCGGATAGGTTAACCAAACTATAACCAGCAGCAGGCCCATATTTAAAGCCACGCTGCCGCGCGAAACTATCATTATAAAAAATGGCAATACAATAGATATTTGCATTTCAATAACTAACGACCAGATAGGCGGATCGATAAGGCTATCATTAAATTTAGGGCCGATAAGTAAAAAAGTGCGCAGTGTTTCGCTAATACTTTCCTTGTTCCAGTCCCAGTCCCAAAAGTTATGGATCCAGCCAGTGAAGGCAGCCATAGCGGTTTTATCAAATAAAAGGTCTTTTAATAATATGGAGAAAATAATGGCGACCATAAAAGCCGGATAAATCCTGAATACTCTTTTTGTATAAAAGGCAGTTAGTTTTAAGGGCTTGTTATTATCAACGAATGGCAGGCTAAGTACAAAACCACTCAACACAAAAAAGAACATCACCGCCGCGTTGCCATTAACCAAAACTCCTAAAGGGCTTAGCGATAATTGCTGAAAAAGTGGCGCACCGGCTTTCATCCCCAAAAAATGTGTAAGAAAAACAGTTAATGCAGCCAGGCCACGCAAACTATCCAATTGCTTGTAGCGGGGTTGAGTAGATACGGGTGGTGTGGATGATTGCATTTTTAATTTATTTAAATTATCTCTCCACCATCCTAAACTCTACCCTCCTATTCAACTGATGTTCTGCCTCGGTACAATTTACACCATCGGCGCATTGGTTTACCGGGTTAGTTTTGCCATACCATTTTGTAGTTAACCGTTGTGGCGATATTCCTTTTTTAACCAAATAATCAAATGCAGCTTTGGCCCGTCGTTGAGACAGGCCGATATTATATTGGGATGATGCACGGGAATCGGTATAGGCATTCAATTCTATTTTCATAGTGGGGTACTGCTTTAGTAATACAACCAGTTTATCCAGTTCAATAACAGCGTCCGGGCGGATGTTTGATCTATCCAGATCGAAATAAATAGTGTTCAACATCCGGCTTTGTTGGGTGTTGGGTGGCAATGCCGGGCTAATACCCGGCGTAATGCTTAGTTTATAATGTTTTGATGGCACGGTATCAGCCTTTACATGGGTGAAAGCATAAATATCGTCGCTTCCCAGCCCTCCGTCGCGGTTTGACGATAGGTAGCCGCTGGTGCCATTGCGGGTTACGAGGTAAAAATCATCGCTGGTAGTATTGACAGGATATTTGAGATTTTTGGGTGTGCTCCATTGTGCTTTTTCGCCATTGGCGGTGTAAATATCATAACCACCCATGCCCGGCAGGCCTTTTGATGCATAATACAGGGTGCCATTGTTGTCTATATACGGAAAAGCATCTTCTTCTTTCGTATTAATGGTCTTTCCGCAATTAACAGGTTCGCCCCAGGTGCCGTTTGCACGTTTTTCGCAATACCATATATCCGTTTTACCTTCGCCGCCGGGCATATCTGATGAAAAATAGATCAGCCTGCCATTTGCCGATAAGGCCGCGTTGCCAATGGAATACTTTTGAATGTTATTATACGGGAAGCTGCCGAAAATCACCCATTGCCCGTTAAGCTTCCTGGCCATAAGTAATTGCAAACGGCGGGTGTACAATTTTTGAGTGCTTTTTGATGACGGCTTATCCAGATCCAGGTTTTTGGCAGATACCTCGGTAGTAACAGTGATGTAGGCGGTATCGGCTGCCTTGTTTAAGGTCATTGGCCCGGCATGGTAACTTCCTATAAATTTTACGCTGCTTGCATTGCTTATTGGCAGCTCACTCACCTCGTCCTGGTTAATATTGGCATGGTATAATTTAAACCAGTTGTTACCTGTGCGGTCATCTGTATTTTCATTATCTACTACACGATCCGAAGTAAATATGAAGCCCAGCTTGCCGTCATAACTTAAACCCCAGTCGGAGTACTGCGTGTTTAAACTTTCGGCATCTCTTATTTTATAATTTGACGGATGCCGCATCCATAACGCTGCGGAATCACAATTTGAAAGTTTTATTGCCAGTTCATCGGCATCACCGGCATAGTATATTTTATACTGTGCTTTTGCCTCATCAAATTTTTCATCGCGCAGCAAAACTTCGGCGTAATAATAATGGTCGATCCTGCTTGCTTTAGGCAGGGTTATAGCTTTGGCATACCATTCTTCGGCATCGCTATAATTATTCATTTCGCGGTAGCAATCCGCAATACGTTCGGTTATATCCGGTTTATCTTTATTGGCTATCTTGAGGTACAAGTTCAGGCTTTTATAATATTGATAGCGCTCAAAAAGCTTATCCGCCTGTTGTTTCAGGCTCAATTGTTCCTGCGCGCCTGCGTAAATCATCAGCAGCATCAAACCTATACTTATATATATCGCTTTCTTCATGTATCTTAAAAATAACGCGGACTTATAACCCTTGCTTTTTTACCCGGAAAACTTATACTTAACGAAATCTCGTGTGTCCCGCTTTGATAAGCAGCCAGTTTGCTCAGGGTAAAATCGTAAGCATAACCTATTCTGAAATGATCGTTTATATAAAACTGGAAAATAGCCGCAGCCGCATCCTGTTCATCCAAATTGCTTTGCAGGTTTTTATTCCATACAGCGATACCTGTACGATAGGCAGCGCCAAACCAGAGTAGTTTATTTAGTGCAAGATAACTGCTTATATCTATATTGGTTGGACCTTTAAAATCCTCCTGTATCATAAAAGATGGTTTAAGGTCGATATATTCAGATAACGGGATCATGGTACCGCCTGTTACATAAACCGTTCGCACGGGTTTTATCACCTGCGGATCATCATCAAAATTATTAAACGCGCCCGATAGCAGGTTAAATACCGATGCCCCAAAATATACCGACGGCGAATAGTAGTAAATACCAAAGCGAAAATCAGGTGTAAACTTGCTTTCCGTACCTGTTGGTACGCTGCCGTCATCAGCATCCGTAGCGATAAATTTTGACCCGTTAAGGCTGTATTGCATAGCGCCGACTGCAAAACCAAAACACAGGCGTTTGGTATCCAGCTCATCCAGCCGCAGGCGATAGGCATAATTGGCGTAGATGGATGATGAGCTTTCGGGGCCTAACTGGTCGAGCGTGGCAATTAAGCCTAAGCCAATATTTTTATTATCCTGGTTCACGAGGCCATCAACAGATGCGGTGGCTGTTTGTGGTGCATCATTAATACCCACCCATTGCAAGCGGTCGCTTAAATTTACGGTAAGGTCTTCTTTATAACCCGCGTAAGCCGGGTTTAATGCCAGCCCGTTAAACATATACTGACTAAACTGTATAGTTTGCTGCGCCTTAGCCCTCAGTATAAATAACGACATCAGCACTAACAAAATATATAGTTTAAGCCTGCCCATCATTTACTTCGTTTTAAAAATACCCAGCCCTTAAAGGTGGTTATACTGCCTGTGTGTTCGCGCCTGTTGAGTATATAATAGTAGGTGCCTTCGGCCAGATTACTGCCATCCCAGTTATTTAAATAATTATCAGCTTTATAAACCTCGTTGCCCCAGCGGTTAAAAACTATCAGCTGCGAGCCGGGGTAGCCTTCGAGCCCGGTTATTTTAAAAACATCATTCTTGCCGTCATTATTCGGGGTAAAAATATTGGGGATGATTGTTCCTGTTGCAATAACCGTAAACGCCACCGTATCGGCACAGCCATTGGGGTTGGTATATATAAAATGGTATACACCCAAAGCGTTTAAGCTGGTAATTTGCGTTGACGCGTTTGCCGGATCATTGATATGGGCCAAAGCAGGGTCACTGGATGCTTCTGTCCATGAGCCCAGGCCTGTTGCCGTTAATGTAGCGGTAACATATTGGTAGCCTGTTTGATCAGGCCCGGCATTGGGGGCCGATTGAAAGGCGATTGTGTTGGTTTTAATATTATTACAACCTATGCCCGATGGCAGCGAATTACATTCAGCAACAGGATCGGTGGGTGGCGCGGCATCGGGGTTTGTGGCATCAGGGTCGGTAACATCAGCCGGGCGCAACATGCTGGCCGATGTGATGATGCTTCCGGTTGCTGATTGCGCTATTTTGCCCGTAATGGTAAACTCCCTTGATGAGCCATTATCCATATCCATATCAGCATCATAGGCAGTTGCCGAAACTACGCCATTTGTTGTTGCCGATGTACCGCTTATTGCCTTACTGCTAACCGAAACGCCCGTAACTTCTGCAGTGAAATTGAAGCGGAATTTTGCCCCGGTAACATTGTCGGGGCCGTTATTTTTTACGGTTACGGTATAGGTTACCAGTTGCCCGGCGCAACTTGCTGCCGATGTGATGCTATCTACTTCCAAATCGGCTTCAAATAACGTAAAGCCTACTGAACTGGTTACCGGTGCGCTGGCAATATAGGCCCAGGTATCAATACCCTTATTATTGCCAAAATCGGCATCGTCATTCGGATCGGATGTAGCAGTACCCCATTTATGGCCATTGATCAGACTATTTTGCCCCGTTAAATTTTTTATGGGATTTGATGGTGTGCCCACTATCGTAATCGGCGAATCATCCCAATAAACCACATTATCGGGCGCGTTTGGGCCGTTTAAGCGGGTAAGCTTAATACCATTTACATTCCGTTCCACATCAAAAAACGGAAAATGCACCTCGCCAGCAGTAGTTGTTATGGTAATATTAGTTTTATAACCTGATAATGTATCAGGGGCAACCTTATTACCCTGCCCGTCTAAACCATCCCAATATATCGCATTGGCGCCTACCCCGGCATTTCCGGTAAGTTTGCGGTCTACGGCATCGGTAAAAATGCCATTCTTATTAACATCAATAGCTATTAAATAGGTGCCGCTGCCCGATGTGGTAAAGTTAAAATTCCCACCTAAAGGATTTGTACCCGCCTTGCCAGGGGTACCCTCTACGCCGGTAAAAGTAACATCACTTATAGTGGGCGCAGCAGGTGTATTCAACAGCCATGTTGTGCTTTCGGGCGTTTTTGCCGTAGTGGGCAGGTCGGTGGCAGGTTTATTAAAAAATATCTTTTGGGTGATATCGGATGGTGTATCGTCGGCACGCGGATCCTGTACGTTGGGGCTGGAAATATCATCAATACTTTGATATGACGCGGCATTAGCTGCATTTCTGAAACCTTTATTATTTACAAAAAAGGTGAACCCGTTGCCCGCCTGCCCATTATTATCGAGCGTGTATTGATAGCCATCTTTGGTGAGGATGTTCAATATGGCATTAAAGCCCACATTAAATGTGCCCAATATGCCCGAAAATATATTGGTAAATACCCTCCCGGTTAAAAAATGCGTATTGCTAACATCGCGTACTGATACATCAAAGGCCGTAATATATATACCTGTGGGCTGTGTCCAGTTGGCATTGTCAGCTACTGGTACAGGGTTTTCATTTTGATCAATCCCGTTGCTTTGCGAAATAAAATCAATTTCCCAAACTCCCTCTTGCCCTGTTTGCACTGTTACAGTGTATGGCGTATAACCACCTGCATTGGGCAGCGGCCCGGCCAGCTCCTGGCTGCGGTTAGCAATAAGCCCCGTTGTTGCAGAGGTGCCGCTGGTATAGGTTGAACCATCGGGCGCACGCAAATTAATGGTGCCTGCGCCAAAGCCCTGCGTACTCGAGCCCACGTTAATGGTTTCACCAGCCTTTACATAAACCTTCATGGTGCCCAGCGTAGGAAAAGGAAAGGATTGATTACCTGTATTACTTGAATAAAGATAGGCCCTGTAACCACCATTTGAGCTAAGCTCCTTACTGCCCTCGGCAAGCAGGTTTAGGCTTGACGATAAAAAAAACAAAAAAATACAGCATATCATTAAGCGCCATTTTTTATTGGGTTGCTTAAAATAAACTATGATATCAGTACTATACCCGGTTGAAGGTAAACTTCTCAGCATGTAATAAAGCTTACAATTACGAAGCTGTAAGTTAAAAAATTTGCTGATGATAAATGGGAAAAATGGCGTTTTTATAATTTAAATGTACATCTCGTTCAAAAACCGACATGGTAAATGCATGCCTGATCCCCATCATCTAAAAAAATAATTTTAACTATTACTATATTAGCCTATACTACCCATAAGCTGCTGATAGGATGTACCGCATAAATAAGTTAAAAAATAATCAACTGAAAGTGAACCTATTGTTACCTCTTTGCGTACAAAGCCTTATAAAACTTGAGCCGTAAAAAAGCTATTGATCACGTAGCATAAAATTTTATAAAAATTGAAGTTTTCTTTAATATTAACTTTTCTATTATTAGCCTTTACAGGATATGGTGCCGTAAGAAATGGCGACATTGACAGTATTAAGAATTTGGTTAGCACTTCGCTGAAAGACCAAAATGCCGCTGATACAACCAATATAAACAGGTTAAACAAGCTGGCTGCCGATTATTTTTCTATAAACCCCGACAGCGCATACTACTATGCGCAAAAGAGCATCGCGTTATCAAAAAAAATAAATTATAGCGCGGGCATAGCCGGTGGCCTGCTGCAAACCGGGCATGTTGACTATTTACAGGGCAGATCGAACCAGGCCAGGAAAAATTTTGATGCAGCGGTATCCATTTATAAAAACCTGCATGATTTTAAAGGATTAAGTACAACTTATATCTCCTATGGGCGCATGTATAACCTGTTAGCTGATTATAAATTAGCCCTTAACTATTTAAATTTAGCTGTAGAAATAAATAAACAAACAAAGGATGATAAAGGGTTAACGGATGCTTATAAAAATATAGGCATTGGTTATTACAGCCAGGGGCAGCTATCAAACGCGCTTGATTTTTACTATAAAGCCCTTTTTTTAGCTGTAAAAAATCATTACAACGTTTTATCGGGCGAGATATATAATGATATTGGTGTTGTATTGCAAACAATGGAAGTTTACCCCAACGCGCTTGACTATTTTAACAAGGCGCTTCGCATTGAACAAAAAGAAAACGATATACAGGGTATTGGCACCATGCATGAGAATATTGGCGAGGTATTGCTGGCCCAGGCAAATTATGACGAGGCCATCATCCATTTAAACCAGGGAATGAAAATTGCCAAAAAGCAGGATGATATAGACGGATTGACCTCGCTTTATGCCGACCTTGGGTTATGTTACGCACATAAAGGCCAGTTGCCATTGGCTATCCGTTACCTTGATAGTGCTGTGAGTATAGCGGCGCATTTTAAAATTGTATATAACCAGGCCTATGCCCTTATTGGTTTGGCCACGGTATATAACATGCAAAAAGATTATAATAGTGCCTATAAATGTGCCCTGGAAGGACAGGCTTATGCCATAACTTTAGGCAATTTATCCGTACGGGCAAACGCGGCGCTGGAGCTAAGCAAAACATCGGCCGGGTTGGGAAAATATAAGGAATCATATACTTTCCTGAGCCAATATCTCGACCTTAAAAACCAGCTTAAGAACAATGAAAGCCTGCAAAAATTAACCTCATATAACTTCGAGCTTAATTTTACAGCCAAAGAGAATCAGCAAGCGCAACAGGAACATGAGCGGGAACTACTCTACAAACAAAAAATAAGCAGTCAGCGCCTTATAAACACCATATTCCTTATTATTATCATAGCCATGATAGTTACCCTGGTAGTTTATTATAAGCAAAAACGCAAGCAGCAAAAAATTAATGCCATGCTTGAGGAAAAAAATCATGAGGTTTTATATCAAAAAGCCAATATTGATGAGCAGGCGCAGAAACTAAATGACCTCAACACCCTAAAAGACAGATTAATATCAGTTTTAGCGCATGATCTAAGGGCGCCATTAAGTACGCTACGCGGCTTGTTCGCCTTATTACAGGATGATTCGATTACCCATGAGGAACTTATTGAGATGATACCCAATGTGCTGAAAAAACTGGAATACACTTCGGATTTCCTTGATACCCTGCTGTTTTGGATCAATAGCCAGATGGATAACTTTGATAGTTCGGCAAAAACCTTTCCAATTAAGGAAATTGTTACCTATGAAGTTGAAAGCCATCGTGAGCAGGCACAGTTAAAGGGAATTAAAATTATCGATCATGTATCCGAAGAATTACAGGGATCGGCTGATCCTAATTCCATCCGCATTGTTATCCGCAATTTAATTACCAATGCCATTAAGTTTTCAGGAGAAAATGATGTTATTGAAGTTTTTGCTTCGCTGAATGAACAGGATATTGTTATCAGCGTAAAAGATACCGGTACAGGCATACCTGATGCACAACTGAAAAAACTATTCAGGAATAAAGTTGATAGTAAAACCGGTACAAATAACGAATCAGGCACCGGTATGGGGCTGTTATTCTGTAAAGACCTTGTTGAAAAGTGCAATGGCAAAATATGGGTAACAAGTACCCCCGGCGAAGGTACAGAGTTTTCATTTACAGTACCGGCAAGCATCAGCTTACAAATTGCATAAGCAAGCATCACGCTCATATCCAGGGTTTAACTGTCAATAAATTCCACAGCGGCAACCATTAATAAAAACGCAACGTATTTGTAGGTATAAGCTATATACGTTGAGTTTTTCATACCCTTTTCATTCCATTTTTATTCATCCTGGTACTTGTGTCGCACCCGCCAGGCAAAAATCACGTTTGCCTATATTGATATTTTCTGACAAGCTAAATAAACCCAGTTTTAGATGAACCCTATAAAAAGGATCTTTTTTAAGGATACAAAAATTACCACCTTTTTTATAAGCCGCATTGCGGGGAATGAGGTACAGGAAAAGGTGTTTTTAAAAAAAGGTAAAGCTTATATAGATATTACCAAACATCATGGTATGATATGCCTCGATCCATTTTGTGTAGCGGCGTGGCTATCCGAAGATGAAATAAAATCACTCGACCCGCAGACAGCGAGCATAGCGTTTATGAAAGGAAAAAAACTGAATGCATCGGTAAAAGTTTCCCTCATCGAAAAGATCCCGACAACACACGGCGTATTGTTGCTATTTAAAATCGACAAAGTAAAAAACTATCAGCTAAGCGCCTTGCACCGCCTCGTGCTTTTCATGTACTTCCTGCGATCCAAAAAGAATACTTATTACCACAGGAAAGTTATCAGCGCGCTATACTCCTACCCACGCAACATTATTATCGTATCCTACAAGGATGATGATTATTACAATATCTTCCCGATGGATATTCATGGCTATATAGCGGAGGAAGGCTTATATATACTTGGCTTAAGAACAACCAATGTTACCCTGAACAAAATATTGGAGGCAAAAAAAGTGGTAGTTTGCGATACTGACGAGGTAGATATTAATACGGTTTATAACCTGGGCAAACATTCCAGCAGCGCGCCCACTCCCTTAAAAGATCTTCCGTTTGGCACCACGCAAAGCGAGTTGTTTGGTTTCCCGGTACCGGATTTTACAGGGTCATATAAAGAAATAGAGATCATACAGTATAGAAAAATGGGTTATCACATGCTGATGGTTGGTAAAGTTGTAAACTCGAAAAAGATCAGGCAAACTTCTTCTTCGCTTTATCATGTGGGCTTTTTGCAATTTCAGCAGGGTAATTATACGAGTATTGACGGGCTTTTTTAAACATAGCATGATATGAAGTATGTTTTTCTCACCTATGCTTATTCACCCAGTTTTAATTCCCCTCAAAACTGGATAGAAAGAACCGTGGCCTATGCGGGGATATTACAATGTTTAAGCAAACGCAACACTATTATAAATATCAAACAGATTGATTATGAGGGCAACTATGATCATCATGGCGTTCAATATCACTTTGTAAATTTCTATAAAAACAAAGCCTATTTCACCTGGCGACTGAACCACTATGTTAAAAATTTAAAACCCGATGTGGTGGTTGTACAGGGTTTACATGTACCGCTGCAGGTTATACAATTGCGTTTAGCATTAGGGAAAGATGTAAAGATAATAGTCCATCATCATGCCGAGCAACCATTTAAAGGTATAAAAAAATATGCCCAAAAACTGGCCGACGTGTGCATTGATGCTTATTTATTTGCCTCGCAGGCGATGGGTGCCGGATGGGTGAAAAAAGGCAACCTTTCATCACTCAAAAAAATCCATGAGGTAATGGAGGTGTCTTCTGTATTCACGCCGATGGAAAAAGCGGCAGCCGTTCAAAAAACAGGCGTTACCGGCGATCCGGTTTTTTTATGGGTGGGCAGGCTTAACGAAAATAAAGCACCATTAACCGTGGTAAAGGCATTTCTGCAATTCGCGGCGGTAAACCCAACTGTCCGGCTATATATGATATACCATACTGAAGAGCAATTAGCGCAAGTACAGGAATTAATCAATGGATCATCACAAAAAAATACCATAATTTTAGTCGGGAAAGTGCCGCATAACGAACTGCAATGCTGGTTCAACAGCGCGGATATTATTATTTCGGGCTCTTATTATGAAGGCAGCGGAACGGCGGTATGCGAGGCTATGTCGTGCGGATGTATGCCTTTGGTTACCGATATCCTGTCCTTCAGAATGATAACTGATAATGGCAGGTGCGGGCTGTTGTACGAAGCCGGTAATGAAGCGGCCTTACTATCTGCGTTGATACAAACACAACAAATGGATATTGCCGCGAAGCAAAAGATCGCATTAGCATACTTTAGATCAAACCTGTCTTTTGAAGCTATTGCGCGGAAGATGGAGGAAGTAGCGGGATCGTTGTTTGTTTAATAACCAACACTACCCGGCGAAGTATTAATAGTTCGCCGGGTAATGCCAATCAATTGTTATTTGTTACCAAATGTGTAAAAAATCGAGAAATTAAGCCCATTGTCTATATAATCAAAGTTTACCTGGTTGCCGCTGCCATTGCCCTGATCGCCATTATTACTTTTAGAATGATAATAATTTACATTAGCCAGCGACGCCGAAAAACCAAGATACTTTGAAGCATAATAAATCAGTTCAAGGTTAATACCACCGCCGTAGCTATTAATTGTGCTATTTAAATTGTTTGCCGCATTAAGCGCATTGTAATTTATGGTTTGATTAGCATACTCATAGCTCAGGTATGGCCCTACACGCATTCCTAACTTATCGTTATACATCAAATATTTGCGTATAAAAATGGTAGCATTATAAGTTTTCCCGGATTCATTTGTTGGACTTGCTGAATTATCGCCATAATTATATTTGTCTTTATAATATGAATAGTACAAGGATGTACCGACATCTAATTTATCGGCAATAAAATAACTGTAATTAGGCCCAATATCAAAACTGGTAATTTTTGTTTCCTGGTTTGATGACGAATTGTTGAAAGGATCGTTAACAAAACTTTTTTGATCGTTGTACGATGCCCCTAAATTAATACCCAGGCTTTGGTCGCCTTTGTCGGTTTGCGCTTTTGAAATTTGAATTGTAAATAAAAACGCCGTAAGCAGAATCAATAACTTTCTCATGGTTTATTTTGTTTAGTTGAGTGTGATAAACGGGCAAAACCAATGGATATTTTACGACAATCGCCCAATAAGGCTAATTATTAAATAAATTTTTTATCAAATAATATAGCTCTTAAACCCACGTTTAATTGGATTTTATTTGGGTGAAAGATTGCCTTTTTTTATGGATCAGTGTAGTTTTTGGCGTGAGTTCCGGGATAAGCGCTACTGATTAAAGAGTTTAAAGCAACATTAAATATTTATCAATATAAACTAAACATTATTCTTCCCGCATCACCTTATTCTCAATCCTTCTATCTGGTATAAACCATATACATGCTACTATAAAATACATGGCAAAACTTATGCAGGGGTTTACAAAAGCCAGTGCTATAGCCACGGCGTAAATCACTATAGATAGCCTGCCCTTCCAATCGTGGCCTACAGCTTCGGCTAACAGGGAATTTTCGCCCTCGTGCCTTATCAGCACAACAACCAGTATGGCATAAGCTACCGCGCACATAATGAGCGATATACCGTATAATATGGTAGGCCATTTGGTAAAATTATTTTCGCCCATCCAGCCGGTAACAAAGGGGATTACCGACAGCCAGAAAAGCAGGTGCAAATTGGCCCAAAGCACAGTGCCGTTTACCGATTTTACTACCTGCATCATGTGGTGATGGTTGTTCCAGTAAATGCCAACATAGATGAAGCTGATGATATAACTTATAAAAACAGGGATCAGCGGCTTAAGTGCCTCGAGGCTATCGCTGTTTATGCCGTTAGTTATGCCATGTGGCACATGTAGTTCCAGCACCATGATGGTGATGATAATGGCTATAACGCCATCACTAAAAGCCTCTAAACGCCCTTTATCCATACATCGAAAATAGTAAAAGATATTGTTTTGTTGAAATGTTGGGGGGGGGGGGGGGTAATGTTGGAAAGTTAATTAACGACCCAATGACAACGAAATGAATGATCAATGACTAATAAAAATATCCTTCAATACCTTTTTTGCCGCGTTATAACCACACATGCCGTGTACGCCGCCACCCGGTGGGGTTGATGCGGAGCATAAATAAATGCCTTTGGTCGATGTTTTATAGGGTGAGCAGCGCAGCGCCGGGCGGGTAAACAGCTGCCCGATATCTATCACGCCGCCATTAATATCGCCGCCAACATAGTTAGGGTTATACTCTTCAACTTGTACACTGTTCATGGTATGTTTGCCCAGTATGGTATCTCTAAAGCCCGGTGCGAAGCGTTCTATCTGCTGTTCAATAGCACTGGTCATATCTGTTGTTGAGCCACCAGGGGCATGGCAATAGGCCCAGGCGGTATGTTTGCCTGCCGGTGCGCGTGTGCTGTCAAAAACACTTTGCTGGGCTAATAAAACAAAGGGCTTTTCAGGGTGATAACCATTCCAGGTTTGTTGCTCGGCGTTTACTATTTCGCCAAAGGTGTTGCCAATATGCAGGGTGCCTGCCTGCCGGCATTCGCCGGCAATAAATGGTATAGGGGCATCAAGCGCCCAATCTACCTTAAAAACACCCATGCCGTAACGGTAACGCTCCAACTGCCATTTGTAAATGGATGAAAACTTATGCCCGGCTATCTGCAATAATGCCTTTGGCGAAACATCAAACAAAACCGCATGCGATGATGGCAGCTGATCTAATGATGTGACATATACATTGGTTTCTATCTTGCCCCCTATCGATGTAAAATACGAAGCTAAGGCTTTAGCAATATTACCTGACCCTCCCTTTGGTATGGGCCAGCCTTTTAAATGCGCATTTGCCATTAACACCAGCGCGATGGCTGATGTGGCTACGTTTGATAAGGGCTGCATAGCATGGGCTGCCATGCCCGCAAACATGCCTTTTCCAGCTTCGGTTTTAAAGTTACGGGCTAAATAGGTGGCAGATGTTAATGCGGGAAAGCCAAACCGGGCCATGGCAAGCGGATGTTTTGGGTAACGCAATGGCCCCAAAACATCGGGCGCAATCAGCGGCCAATCCTTTACTACGGGTTGCATTAGTTGCAGGTAGGCCTGCTCATCCTCGCCAAGTAACCTGGCTGTTTCCTCAATAGATTTTTTTAATACGGCCGCTTTACCATTATCAAACGGGTGCGCGGCGGCTGTTTCGGGGTAGATGTATTCAAGCCCGTGGGCTGCCAGTGGCAATGTTTCAAAAAATGGCGAGGCAGCCGCCAGCGGATGAACGGCCGAGCATACGTCATGCACAAAACCCGGCAGAGTGAGTTCAGCCGAACGTAATCCGCCACCGATCTCACGCTTTGCTTCGAGCAATAAAACCGACAAGCCGTTTTGCTGTAAAAAAATTGCAGCAGCAAGGCCATTCGGCCCTGAGCCTACAACTACGGCATCATAATCACGTTTTTCAAGCTTCATTAAAAATCGGCGAGTTATATTATACCCGGTGGGTGTCGCTTTTCCAGTTTTTTATCGCCTTCTTAATATCATCCGGCGAAAGGTTTTCGGCAACAGTCCTGTCAACCAACGGTACAAATTCATCGTCGGGCGCGAAGCGCAGCGCGGCGGTTTGTTGTATGCTGATGCGGCTGTCGAGCGGTTTGCGGGTAAGGATAAAATACCGCAGGCTTTCTTCGGCACGTATGGCCCTGTCTTGTGCTTTTAACGGAAATGTGCGCACGAAACGAGCTATCAGTAAACCGCAAACAAATAACAATAAAATCAACAAGGCGCTTATAAACCCGCCTTCGTTGGGCTGGTGCCTTACAATATTTACGATGGAAACAATGGTGCCGATGATCAATAAAGCGCTCAACAGATAGTGATACCCCTTTACATACCGGCGGTGATTAGTGAAATTTTGCCCGTTCATAATTGATTTATTTTGATGCAATATACCATTATTTGAATGGTGCAAGGTTGAAAACTTTAAGGCCCGGCTGTTACCTTTAAATTTGATACACATTTAATAAATAAGGCAAATAATGTACGGTTTGCAATATTTTACTATTAATGCCCTGTGACCTTACGGGCAGGTGTTAAAATGACATTACTGTTGTTTTACTGCCGAACAAATCTCCTAAAATTGGGTTAAATCATAAAAGATAATATTATGGCTAATACAACAATTTCATATCAAAAAACATTAAATTTAGGCGGCGACCTTACCGTTAACCGCATGGGCTATGGCGCTATGCGCATTACGGGCAAAGGCATCTGGGGCCCGCCAAGGGATAAGGACGAAGCCATCCGCGTATTAAAACGCGCGGTTGAATTAGGCGTTAACTTTATTGATACGGCTGACAGCTACGGCCCGCACATATCCGAAGAATTAATAGCCGAAGCGCTTTATCCTTATGCCGATGGGCTTGTTATAGCCACCAAAGGCGGCCTTGAACGTACCGGGCCCGACCAATGGCCTGTGAACGGGCATCCTGATCATTTGAAAAAAGCGCTGGATGGCAGTTTAAAACGCCTAAAGCTGGAGCAAATAGACCTGTACCAGTTACACCGCATCGACCCAAATGTACCTGCCGAGCAAACCTTTGAATTTTTACAAAAGGCGCAGCAGGATGGCAAAATCAAACATATAGGCTTATCAGAAGTTAGCGTGGATGATATTAAAAAGGCGCAACAGTTTTTCGAGGTGGTATCGGTACAAAATATGTACAGTGTTGATAATCGCAAATGGGAGGCTGTACTGGATCATACAAAAGAAAATAATATCGCCTTTATCCCGTGGTTCCCGCTTAATGCGGCCAATGTTGCCAGCCAGGAAAAACTACAGCAGGTTGCCCATAAGCATAAGGCTACAGTTTACCAGGTTGCTTTAAGCTGGCTGTTGCACCATGCGGATAATATCCTGCTTATCCCCGGCACATCAAGTGTAAAACACCTGGAAGAAAATTTAGGGGCAACAAGCATTGAGCTTAGCGTTGATGATATGGAGCAATTGGAAAGCATATAATGTGCTAACAATAAATAATTAAGCTCCATTATAACAAGGTTTAATTAATTGGTAAAAAAACTTATCAACTAATTAAACCTTTAGCTTTTTATATCATCATATCAAAAATGTTACAAATCATCAAACCCCTTATGATTATGAAAAATTTAAAATTATCTTTTATAGTGCTGATGGTATTAGGAATGGCAGCATGTAAAAAAAGTAATGCGCCCATTATGGCTAACCAGGAAAACACGACTGATGTAGCCGCCGACCTGGCAGTTAACTCATTATCCATTAATTCAGCAGGCGCCATTGGCAACCTGAATGATGTTACTTACTCTGCCAACGCTAAGATCAAAATAGATTCAGCATGCAGCACTGTCTGGAAAGACAGCGTATCGCGTAATATTAATGTTGGCAGCGGTTACAGTTATAACTACAAAGCCAATTACAGCTACGAGTTAGGTTGCACCACCAATCTTTTTAACGGCAGCGTAACCACTACTTCCACCTACACTTCCAGTTATATCGGCCCTAACCTGGCTACATCAAGTTCAGGCAGTTCTGATTTTACCATTAGCGGTTTGCGTAACCCGGCAGGGGTTGTAGTAAGCGGGCAGTACACCATAAACGGCGACTACAAACGCAGTGGCTCCTTCCAGTCGAAAATTGACAGCACTTACAACGGCACGCATAATACCGATATTGTGATCACCAACCTTAAGATCAGCAAACTGTTACCCACTATTGATAGCGGGTCGGCCACTATTACCATAACCGGTAATATGCCAAAAAGGGGTGCATTTAGCTATACCGGCACCATTGTGTTTAATGGCGGCAACAAAGCTACTTTAACACTAAACGGCACTGTTTATATACTCGACCTGTTAACCGGGCAAAGAACAAGAGCTTAATTCTGATCTATAAAAAAGCCATACCGGATAACCGGTATGGCTTTTTTATGTAATTCAGTTGGCTAAAGTTGGGCCACCTTGTAAGGTTTTACATCAACAGACTCCCATATTTTTTGGGTGATGTAAATTTCGCCTGCTTTCCAGGCCTCCAGCTCTTCTTCGGTTTCAAATTGCAGTATCATCACTGATCCTATCATCTGCCCCTCTTCATTCAATACCGCCCCGCCAAATAAATAATTGCCTTTTGCCTTAAGCTCCCGCACACCATCTAAATGATGACCGCGAACGTCCATACGGCGTTTTACTGCGCCTTCATCGGTATAATCATAACCCGTAACCAAATATTGATTCATTTTTTTGAGTTTTAAATTGATATTAACTGAACAAGATAATTTAAGTTCTGTTTAAAATTAACATTAAATATAAATTATCTGCTTATTCAGTAAAAACACCATTTGTTTTAATAACTGTAAATAAAACATTTAAATAAGGTAAATATTTGCAATATTTGTGACCGAAAACCCATACCTAAAATAATGAAGGATAACCTGCAAAAGGAGTTTAACCGCATATACCATAAACAAGCCGATAGCGCGTACTTCTCGCCGGGCCGGGTAAACCTTATAGGCGAGCATATTGATTATAATGGCGGCCTTGTAATGCCCTGTGCCATTACTTTTGGCACCTATATGCTTATTGCGTTAAATAACGAAGGCGTTTTCCGTTTCAATAGTTTAAATTTTGATGAGCAGTTAACTATTCCGGTACAAAGCGGGTATTCAAAAATTGATAAATACTGGTATAATTATCCACTGGGGGTTATTGAGCATTTTGTAAAGGATGGCCACACGTTACAGGGCCTAGATATATTGTTTTATGGCGATATCCCTATTGGTTCGGGCTTATCGTCGTCGGCATCGATAGAAGTAGTAACCGCGTTTGCCTTAAATGACCTTTTCAATTGTGGCTATTCAAAGCTTGATATAGTTAAACTGGCTAAATCTGTTGAAAATAATTTCATAGGGTTAAACAGCGGCATTATGGATCAGTTTGCCGTTGTATTTGGAGAAAAGGACAAGGCGCTGGTATTGAATTGCGATACATTGGACTATGAGGCGGTTAACAGCAATTTAGGCGACCATGTTTTGGCGATCATCAATACCAATAAACCCCGCAAGCTGGCAGAATCAAAATATAATGTGCGTGTGCAGGAATGCCAGGCAGCATTAAAAGCATTACAGCAGGAACTTGATATTCATAACCTTTGTGATATTAATACCGATACCTTTAAGCAATACAGCCATTTAATTACCAATGAGGTTGTAAAAAACCGCGCCACCCATGTAATTGAAGAAAATGACCGTGTTAAGCTGGCTGCAAAAGCCCTGGCCGCTAATGATCTGGCAGGCTTTGGGCGATTAATGTATGCTTCACATGATTCATTGCGCGATCTGTACGAAGTAAGCGGAAAAGAGCTTGATGCCGTGGTTGAGTACAGCAAAACAGATCCAAACGTTGCCGGGGCACGCATGACCGGGGCCGGATTTGGCGGCTGTGCCATAGCTTTGGTTAAAGGCGACGCTTTTGAAAATTTCAATAAGGCAGTTACAAAATTTTATACAGATAAAATAGGCTATGCACCCTCGGTGTACAGCTCATTAATAGGCGATGGCGTTGGGCAATTGCAGGGAATAGTTGTAAGTTAGCGCTGGCGGTTTACAAAAAATACCAATAAACTAATGAACGACCACCGTAAACTAAAGCTCGATGAGTTGAACCGTGCTTCGGTAGCTGAATTTAAAACACAGGAAAAACTGCCGGTTGCTGTTGTGCTGGATAATGTGCGCAGCATGCATAATATCGGGTCAATATTTCGTACCTCGGATGGCTTTGCAGTGGAGCAAGTATGCCTTTGCGGCATTACCGCCCAACCTCCGCACCGCGAAATTGAAAAAACCGCCCTTGGCGCCACACAATCTGTTACTTGGGTTTACTATGATGATGCCGTTAAAGCGGTTGAGCAGCTTCGCAATGAGGGCTACCGCATTATCGCTATTGAACAGGCCGAGAATAGTGTGATGCTGAATGATTTCATCCCGGCAAAAAATGAAAAATATGCCCTGGTATTCGGTAACGAGGTAAATGGTGTGAGCGATGAGGTGATGCAAATTATTGATACCTGTATCGAGATACCCCAGTTTGGCACCAAGCATTCCTTTAATATCGTGGTATCGGCAGGGATTGTTTTGTGGGATTTTTTCTCGAAGATCGTTCATTAACTATTAGTTCACTTGTTCATTAGTATCTAACTTATTTATTAATAGAATAATTGGCCACGATGTAGTAAATTAGTTTAATAATAACTACCAATGACCAATAATCTAATGAACAAGTGAACCAATGAACCTCTCCCAGAAACTGCGCATAAAACCCAATAAACACTGGTTATTATTTAACGCGCCGGGTAATTACCTTAGCACTATAGAGCCTTTGCCTGATGGCGTAAAAATCAGTTATGAACCTGAAGGATATTTCGACGGTATTCAGTTATTCATAAAAAACAGTGAAGAACTGGCATCAACATTAAAGATCATCATACCTATATTAAAGGATGATACCATATTTTGGATCACCTACCCAAAAAAAACATCGGGCATTAAAACCGACCTGGAAATGATGGGCAGTTGGGATGAACCTGCAAAATATGGTTTAAGAATTGTCACTTCGGTATCGGTTAATGAAACCTGGACGGCCCTGCGCTTTAAACCTGCAGCCCTCACAAAGCTTTCCGGTTCCCGTAACGACAATATCCGCAAAAACGAGTATAGCGACTATATAGATGTGGACAATAAGCAAATAAACCTGCCAGCTGATATTGCGGAGGCCTTACAGCAAAACCTACAGGCTATGGCATTTTACGAGGGCCTGTCCTACTCCAACAAAAAGGAATATATGCTTTGGATCCTCACGGCTAAACAGGAAAAGACCCGCGAAGACAGGTTGATTAAATTGGTTGAAAAGTTATTGGCAGGCAAGAAAAATCCGGCTGAAAAATAAATTTCTAAAAATATTTGCGTAACCAATTGGTTACTTATATATTTGTAACCGAACGGTTACTCATATATAATAAACTATGCGCAGAGACGTATTCCAGGCCATTGCCGACCCTACCCGGCGCGAGATCATTAACCTCATCGCCCACCAGTCGTTAAACCTTAATGCCATTGCCGATAATTTTACGGTAAGCAGGCCCGCCATATCAAAGCATATAAAAATTCTTACCGAATGCGGCCTGGTAACCATTACCCAGCAAGGCCGCGAGCATTATTGCGAAGCAAATTTTAGCCAGTTTAAAGAGGTTTCCGACTGGATTGAACAGTACCGCGTTTTCTGGAACAAAAAGCTGGATGCTTTGGGCGATTTCCTTGAGAAAGAAACTAAATCCAATAAAAAATCACCATTAAAACCAAAAAAATGAATAACGAACAAGTAATAACCGAACGCGTGTATAACGCACCTATTGAGCGTGTATGGCAAGCCATAACCGACATTGAACAAATGAAACAATGGTATTTTGACACGCTTACAGAATTTGAACCCGAAGTTGGATTTGAAGTTCGTTTTGAAAACAAACATAACGGTGCCATACTTTCAAATGTATTTAAGGTAATAGATGTAGTCCCCGGCAAAAAAATTTCACATTCGTGGACTATACTAAATAATCCCGGCAACTCGGTAGTAACCTGGGAACTTTTTGAGCAAGGCGATAAAACCAAACTGGTATTAACCCACGATCATGTTGAAACCTTCGGAGGCGCCACTAACCCAGGTTTTGCCCGCGAAAACTATGTTAAAGGCTGGGCCCACTTTGCCGGCAAACTGCAGGAATTTGTTGAAAATCAAAACGATTAATTGTAGCGACGCAATATTTTGCGTCGCTGAAAATATATATCAAAATTATGACTATGAGCACACAACCATTTGTACTTGAAAGAACCTACAACGCTCCCATCTCAAAGGTATGGGAAGCCATTACCGACAACAAGAAAATGAAAGAGTGGTATTTTAAGCTGGAAGAGTTTAAACCCGTAGTTGGCTTTGAATTCAGGTTCGATGGCGGCAGTGAAACCAAAATCTACAAGCATATTTGCAAGATAACCGAAGTGATACCCGGCAAAAAGCTAACACACAGCTGGAAGTACGAAGATTATCCCGGTGAATCGTTTGTTAGCTGGGAGTTGTTTGACGAGGGCGATAAAACCCGGTTAAAGCTAACCCACACCGGGCTGGAAACCTTCCCGCAAAACAGTCCAGATTTTGCAAAAGAAAGCTTCTCAAAAGGGTGGACTTATATTACAGGTACTTCATTAAAAGAATACCTGGAGAAATAAAATCCTGCCGCGAAAAATCACATGTTTTAAACTTACGAGGATTTAAAATCTTCGTAAGTTTTTTACTATATAATACCGCCTGCTGGCTCTTGATCCTTAAATCCTGCCTTACAACTCCTCCTCGTCAGGCTTATAATTTGCCTCTAACTCAGCCAGTTTTTCTTTACCATAGGCAAATTTGGTTATTGTATAAAACAGCACGGGTACAATAAATATAGCCAGCGATGTTGCCGCGAGCATACCGCCAAACACCGTCCAGCCTATGGTTTGCCTGGCTTGCGCGCCTGCGCCGCTTGCAATTACCAGCGGTAAAACGCCTAATATAAACGCCATTGATGTCATGATGATAGGCCTTAGCCTTAATCTCACAGCGTCAAGGGTGGCCTGTTCAAGCGGCATGCCCCTGTCCACACGCTCTTTAGCAAACTCAACGATCAGGATGGCGTTTTTGGCCGCCAAACCTATCAGTGTGATCAAACCTATCTGCGCGTAAACATTATTGGTTAATAGTGGCCTGAAACTTAAGAACAAAATAGCCCCGAACGCGCCTAATGGCACGGCCAGCAGTACCGAAAACGGTACCGACCAACTTTCATACAAGGCCGCCAGAAACAGGAACACAAAACCTATAGATAACATAAATATGTATACGGTTTTTGAACCCGATAACAATTCCTCGCGGCTCAAACCCGAAAACTCATAGCCAAAACCCTGCGGCAAAGTTTGGTCGGCAGTTTCCTGCAGGGCTTTTAAGGCATCCCCGCTGCTGTAACCAGGTGCTGAACCACCATCTATTTCGGCGGAGCGGAACAGGTTATAGTGAGATATTAAAGGGGCATTTTCAATCACTTTATAGGATGTTAGCCCACTTAACGGCACCATCGTTCCTGCCGAGTTGCGCACAAAGTATTGCCCTATATCCTTAATGTTTGTACGGTAATTGGTATCAGCCTGTGCCACTACGTGAAAATCGCGACCATAAATGGTAAAATCATTGATATATTCACTACCCATGTAAATTTCTAAAGCGGAGTTGATATCGCTGATAGCCACCCCTAATTTTTTAGCTTTTTCACGATCGATAGTTAACTGGTAGGCAGGCGTACTGGCCGTAAAAAAGGAGAATGCTTTAGCAATTTCGCGGCGCTGATTAATGGCAGCAGTAAAGTTTTTAAGCGTTCTCTCAAAAAGTTTAATGTCGCCACCCGCGTCCTTTTGCTCTAAAATAAATGAGAAACCACCGGTACTGCCTAAACCGGGTATAGCCGGGGGTTGGATCACTACTGTGCTTGCTTCCTTAAATACCGAGAGTTTCTTCTGTATATTCGCAATTATGGCCCCTATTTGTAAGTTATCGGCAGTTCGTTCATCCCATGGTTTAAGTTGCACAAATATGGTTGCGCTGTTTGATTTACTGGCAAAGCTCACTACGTTTAACCCACCCAGCGCGGCATAATGCAATATGCCGGGTATACTATCCAGCTTATGCATAACCTGGTTCAAAACAGTTACAGTACGTTGTGTAGACGATGCCTCGGGCAAATCATAGGTTACATATATACGGCCATCATCCTCTAAAGGAATAAACCCGCTTGGCTTGTATTTAAACAGCATAATAGCGCCTACCATTATGCATATGAGTATGATAATTACAAACTTTGAGTGTTTGATGCTACGGTCAACCCCGTTCCTGTATTTACCGGTTATCCGGTCAAACCATTCATTAAATTTAAAAAAGAACTTATCCAGCCCTTTTGATTGTTTATCCAGTTTACGCGGGCGTAACATCAATGTACATAAGGCAGGAGTTAATGAAAGGGCCACAAATGCCGATATAACTACTGATATGGCAATGGTGATGGCAAACTGCTGGTAAAGCCTGCCAACAATGCCGGGTATAAAACCAACGGGCACAAACACCGCCGCCAATATAAGCGCTATAGCTATAACCGGTGCCGATATATCCTTCATGGCATGGGTAGTGGCTTCTTTTGGCGACATGCCCTTTTCATCCATATAATGCTGCACGGCTTCCACCACCACAATAGCATCATCAACCACTATACCTATGGCTAATACAAACCCAAAAAGCGTAAGTGTATTTATGGTGAAGTTAAGCGGTATAAAAAATATGAATGTGCCAATTATCGATACGGGTATAGCCAGCACCGGTATGAGCGTTGTACGCCAGCTTTGCAGGAAGAGGAACACTACTATAATAACCAGTAACAAGGCAATCAACAAGGTAACAACAACCTCATGAACCGATACCTTTACAACCGTGATGGATTCAAACGGAACTACATAATCAATATCAGCCGGGAATGATTTTTTAAGTTCATTCATAGTTTGGTACACAGCATCGGCAGTCGCGAGGGCGTTACTGCCGGGTGCCTGATAAATTAACAGGTATGATGCCCGCTTGCCATCAACAAATGAGTTATTGGCATAATTAAATTTGCCTAATTCAACTCGTGCTACATCTTTTAAATGAACAACGGCCCCGGTGCCGGGCTGCGTTTTAACAATAATATTTTCAAATTCTGCAGGGTCGGATAAACGGCCTTGTACTAATACGGTATATTCAAAAGGCTGTTGCTTCTCCTGCGGCGTGCCACCAACAACACCTGCCGCAACCTGGGCATTCTGTTCATTAAGGGCGGCGGTAATGTCTGTTGTTGTAATACCTAACGCTGCTAATTTATCAGGCTTAAGCCAAATACGCATACTAAAATCATCGGCACGGGTAATAACATCGCCCACACCTTTGGTACGGGTAAGCGCGTCTTTTATAAAAACGTTGGTATAATTATCCAGAAACGGAATGCTGTGTGTGCCATTAGGGGCGAAAAGGGCTACCAGCATTAATATGCTGGGGTTTTTCTTACGTATGGTTAAACCCAAACGTTGAACCTCCTGGGGCAATAAGGGTGTAGCTATGCTTACGCGATTTTGAATTTCTACAGCAGCATTATTAATATCGGTACCCACCTCAAAGTTGGCGGTCATATTATATTGGCCCTGGCTGGTACTGTTACTTTGCAGATAGGTCATGCCGGGTGTGCCGTTTACCTGTACTTCAATAGGCGTAGCAACTGTTTGTTCAACCGTTAAGGCATCAGCGCCATTATAGGTAGCGGCAAGGGTTACTGTTGGAGGCGTAATTTCAGGGTACTGGCCTATCGATAAGTTATTTATCGATAAAATACCAACTGCAACAATTACAATTGATATTACAATTGCTGTAACTGGCCTTCGTATAAAAGTATCTGCTATCATCCGTTTGTTTTTAGAAAAAAAATAGTTCTGTTTTTAAAAAATCAGGCAGTCTACTGCTTAGCTCCCGTAGCCGGGGCTGCAGGCTTGCCAAGCGTTATTTTGCCCCCATCGCGCAAGCGCTGGAAACCATCGGTTATCACTTTATCTCCCTCCTTAATTCCCGACATGATCACTACATCGTTACCAATACGCGGGCCCAGTTTTACTTTATGCTGTTTGGCAATTGTATCCTGCGATACAAAAACAAAAAACTCACCCATTTGCTCTGCAACCGCCTTATAAGGAATTTGCACACGCTCTCCCGATTCAGAATTAAGCACCTTTAAAACACAGCTCATGCCATCTTTAAGCAAACCGGCTTTATTAGGGAACTGTATCCTTACCGTAATGGTACCGGTTTGGTTATTCACCCCCCTGTCAACAGCCAAAACTTTGCCCGGCTCGTTGTACGATGAATCATTTGACAATTGCAACTTGAATGTAGAGTCGGTGCTGCTTTTTTGAAACGCATAAAACCGGCTAATATCCTGTTGATCTATCACCACATCCACTCCCATCGGGTGTTCACTCGAAATAGTGTTTAACAAGGTAGTGCCCGGCGAAACTTCCGAACCCAGCCTAACCTGCGAAATACCTATACGCCCTGTAAACGGCGCCGTAATGGTAGCGTACGACAGATCAGTTTTTGCAGTAAGTACACCAGCTTTCGCCACTTCCACATCAGCTTTGCTTGATTGAAAGGTAGCTTCGGCCTGATCAACGGTCTGGCGTGCCACGGCATCGTTTTTAAGCAGCATATTATAGCGGTCAATATCCTTTTGCGCCTTAACCAAATTAGCATTGGCGCTTGCCAGGTTGGCCTCAGCCTGGTTATAGGCAGCTATATATTTACGGCGGTCAATCTCATAAAGCTCCTTGCCTTGCTGCACCACATCACCTTCTTTAAAAAATATGCCCGTAATAAAACCGGCAACCTGGCTGCGCAACTCAACAATATTTAAGGCCGTAACGGTGCCCTGGTAATTATCGTAATAAACGGCATCGGCGGTTTTAGCCTCGGTAACGCTTACCGGGGTTGGCGGTAATACTGTAGATTTTTTACTTTGGTTACCGCAAGCCGACAAACCTAACAGGGCAACAAGGCCGGAGTAATATATATATTTATTCTTCATATGATAATGGTTCAAATTTATTGTACGGTAAGTGTTCCCAGTGCTTTTTCCAGGTCGATTTTGCTGGATAATACCTGGAATAAAGCGTTATAATAATTCAGTTCGGCTGTACGCAAATCCGATTGGGCCACGATCACATCCAGGTAGGTTTTTATACCCTCGCGGTATTGCAGGCTTACTACCTTATATACATCCTTTGCCAGCTCTACATTTTGCTTAAGCAATACCCAGTTTGTATAATTGCTTTTGTAATCGCTAAGCGCCTGTACATATTCGGTATTAATGGTATTTTGCGAATTAACAATATCAAGGTCTGACCTGTCAACCTGTAATTTAGCCTTGCTTAAATTTTGCAACCGCTTTGTCCCCTGGAAAATCGGCAGCGACAAGGTAAGGCCGTAATAGCCGCTCGGGTACGAGTTATTATATAGCCCCGAAAAATTATTGTTCAGGTAAATTAAATCATAGGCACCAACTGCGGATATCGCCGGTAAAAATCCCCACCGGTAATATCTTACGTTTAAAATATCAAGGCTTTTTGTTGTTTGCAACAATTGGTATTCTATCCGGTTATTAACATTCAGGGTTTGATTTGTATCAATATAAGCCTCGCTTTCATAATGGGTAGAATCATAGGATAATTGCACATTGGCATTCGCGCCCAAACCCATGATCTGTTTAAGATAGGCCAACTTACTCTTTATAGCCTCGGCAGTTTGTTTGCGCGTAGCTATGGAATTATTTAACGCTATGGTAGCCTGCTTATAATCTGTTTTATCAACAGTGCCCGCCTGGTATTTACTGTAGGCATCTTTTAAGCTCCGCTGCAGCCTTACAATATCTTCGTTTAATATATCCAACTGCTTTTCAGATAAAAGCACATCAAAAAACGCCTTGCTAACATCCGATACTACATTTATCTGGCTGCTTACCGTATTCTGCTTATAATATTGCCGCGAATATTTAGCTGTTTTGGCGGCAAGCAAAACATCATTATTATAAATAACCTGGCTGGCCTGTAGCCCTAAGCTCGAATAGTTATCAAGGCCTATGCCGCCATTCGGCAACAGTGCCGGGTTTGTAGTAACCGGCACACTCCCTTTAAAATAATGCTCGTACTCACCAGCCGAAGTTAGCTGCGGCAGCCAATCGGCCAATCCGATGCGAATATTTTTTTCGTTAATTTGCTCGTCAATTGCCGATTGCCTTACCGCCGGTTGGTTACGTAAAGCAAAATCTATACACTGTTTTAAAGTAACAACAGTATCGGTGTTGGTTTGGGCAAAAACAACTGTGGGTAAACAAAATGTTAAATTAATTACAACAAGTAGATATATTTTTTTCATATATTAGAACTGTGGTAGAAGCTTTATAACGCATATTATTGAGAATGGTTCTTAATAATTTTGTTAACATGCATTAGAAAGCGCTAATATGTTATATTTATAGCCAATATAAAGCCAACAACAGGAATTTTACGTAACTATTATAAAAAACGCATCATTTATAGCTAAATATGCGCTTTTTACAACAAAATGAAAAAAAGTGATACTAATTAAATAAAAAATTTAATTAATTTGCCGGGTAAGATTATGTCTGTAAAATGTAGTGTTAAAAAATTTACACACGAAAATTTAGGTTATAAACTTATTCATGGTATTTTTACAAAAAATTTAAGCAGGGTTAATATACATGGTTAAAAAACTACAGGAAAAAATTGCTCAGTTCCAGGATGCAAATATGATCAGGGAAAAGGGACTATATCCTTATTTCAGGCCTATTGAGTCGGGACAGGACACTGAAGTTATGATCGATCATAAAAGAGTGCTGATGTTTGGTTCTAATTCATACTTAGGCTTAACAAATCACCCAAAGATCAAAGAAGCTTCAAAAAAAGCAATTGACAAATATGGTACAGGTTGTGCAGGGTCGAGATTTTTAAACGGAACACTTGATATACATATTGAGTTAGAAAACAGGTTGGCCGCTTATGTTGGCAAACCGGCAGCCGTGCTTTTCAGCACAGGTTTCCAGGTTAACCTGGGCGTTTTATCATGTATCACAGGCCGTAACGATTATTTAATTTTAGATGAATATGACCATGCTTCATTAATTGATGGCAGCCGTCTCTCTTTCTCAAAAGTTATAAAATACGCGCATAATGATATGCACGACCTTGAGCGCAAGCTGAGCATTCTGCCCGAAGAATCTGTTAAACTTATTGTTGTTGATGGTATTTTCAGCATGGAAGGCGATATAGTTAAGCTGCCTGAAATTGTTGAGCTTTCGAAAAAATACGGCGCTAATATTATGGTTGATGATGCCCATAGTTTGGGTGTTATTGGCGAAAAAGGCGCCGGAACAGCTTCACATTTTGGCCTTACCGATGATGTTGACCTGATCATGGGCACCTTCAGTAAATCATTAGCCTCATTAGGCGGGTTTATTGCCAGTGATGCCGCTACTATTGATTATCTTAAACATCGTGCCCGTTCGCTGATGTTCAGCGCCAGTATGACACCAGGATCAGTAGCCAGCGTAATTGCCGCTTTGGATATTATTGAAACAGAACCTGAACGCATCCAAAAACTTTGGGACAATACTAATTATGCAATGAAACTGCTTTTGGACGAAGGTTTTGACCTTGGCCCTACAGAAAGCCCGATATTGCCTATATACGTTCGCGATAACGAAAAAACTTTCCTGGTTACTAAATATCTGCAAGCCGCGGGTATATTTGTTAACCCGGTTGTTTCGCCTGCTGTGCCTTCCGATTCATCTTTACTGCGCTTCTCATTAATGGCTACGCATACTTTTGAGCAAATTGAGGAAGCTATTGAAAAGATAGCAAAGGCATTTAAAGAAGTTGGCGTAACCACTGCCGTTAAAGAAAAAATATGATTAAAATAATTCCTGTCAGCCCAAAAAATGGGCTGGCAGATTTTATAGATTTCCCCCACGACCTTTACAAAGGTGACCCTAATTACGTTCCTGAACTATTTATAGCACAACGGGACTTGTTAACAAAGCATCCGTTTCACAAACACAATTCCTTACAAACTTTCCTGGCTTATAACAATGGCAAAATAGTTGGCCGTATTGCTGCTATTTTAAACAACGCCCATAATGCGTACAACAACAGGAACGATGGCTTCTTCGGTTTTTTTGACTGCATAAATGACCAGGAAGTAGCCGATGCGCTTTTTAATACAGCCGCCGCGTGGCTCAAGGAAAAAGGCGTAACCCAAAAGATAATTGGCCCGGTTAATTTTTCAACCAACGAGCCTTGCGGCTTACTGGTACAGGGATTCGACAGCCCGCCCGTGTTAATGCAAACCTATAACGCACCTTACTATATCAACCTGGTTGAAAACTTCGGTTTCACCAAGCAGGTCGACCTGATCGCATGGAACTGGGAAGGGCAAAACTATGATGATAAATCGGTACGCTTGTTAAACGCCTTACAGGAAAGGTTAAAAAGAAATAACATAGTTATCCGTAAAGTAAGCCTTAAGGATTTTAAAAATGAAACGGTAAAGCTGCGCGAGGTTTATAATAAGGCATGGGATCAAAATACCGGCTTTGTCCCATTAACTGATGAGGAATTTGATTACCTGGCCAAAGACCTGAAACTGATACTCGACCCGGATTTTGCTTTGGTTGCCGAACAGGACGGTAAAATCGTGGCTTTCGGATTGGCCCTGCCCGATTATAATCAAATATTTAAAACCATAAAACGGGGCCGTTTATTCCCTACGGGCATTTTTAAGCTTTTATTCAATAAGAAAAAAATAAGCCGCATACGCATATATGCCTTGGGCGTAATTGATGGCTATCGTAAAATGGGTATAGAAGCCTGTTTATACGGCACTATTATAAAGGAGTATAAAAGGAAAGGTTTTAAATGTGCCGAGGCCGGTTGGACACTGGAAAACAATGTACTTATAAATGCCGCCATTGAAGCCATAAAAGGCGATCCCTACAAAAAATACAGGTTATACGAAAAGGAAATATGAAGAAACGGGTTTTAATAACCGGTGCAAGTGGGTTTGTGGGTTATCATTTAATTGAGGCGGCGTTGCACGACGATCTTGATGTGTATGTTGCCATCAGAAAAAGCAGCGACGTCAGCCACCTTAAACACTTCGACATACAATACACCTACCCCAACTTTAACAACCTTGAATCCCTGAAGAACGAACTACAGGAAAAACAATACGATTACATTATCCATGCCGCAGGCATTACCCGCGCCCGTTCGGCAAAAGAGTACAAACACATCAATGCCGATTATACCTATAACCTGGCATTAGCGGCACAATCGGCAGGTAAAAAATTAAAGGGTTTTGTTTTTATAAGCAGTTTGGCGGCTGTTGGCCCACTTAAAAACTTAAACGGCATCATAACCGAGGCTACTATACCCCAGCCTATCACCGATTATGGCAAAAGCAAATTGCTGGCCGAAAAGAAACTGAAAACTATTGATGGTTTAAATTATACCATACTAAGGCCAACTGCCGTATACGGCCCGCGCGATACCGGGATTTTTATCTTTTTTCAGCAACTAAAAAAAGGCATTGAGCCATACATTGGCCATGCCGAACAAAAGCTAAGTTTTATATATGTAAAGGATTTGGCAAAAACGGCGGTAAAGGCTTTATACAAGTGCGATGAAAATACCTATAATTTATCCGATGGTAATTTTTACGACAAGTATGAATTGGGAACTATCGCAAAAAATGTACTAAATTTGCGCGCTGTAAAATTTCATCTGCCTGTAAATTTTGTAAAAATAATCGCTTCTCTGTCAGAAAAAGTAGGTTCTTTGCGCAACAAAGCAGTAATACTTAATATGGATAAGCTAAAAGAGCTTACCGCCGCAAACTGGTATTGCGATATTGAACATGCAAAACAAGACCTTGGTTTTTACCCCGACCATGATTTGAAAGCCGGCTTAACGGAAACGCTAAACTGGTACAAAAAGAACAAATGGCTGTAGCCATCCATATAACAAATAAATTAAATGAAAAGTAACATTCAACCTGCCGAAGGAAAACTTGGAATATTGATACCGGGTTTAGGCGCCGTAGCTACTACACTCATTGCTGGTGTTGAAGCTGTAAAAAAAGGCATTTCGCAACCAATTGGTTCCCTTACTCAAATGGGGAATATACGTTTAGGCAAAAGGACTGAAAACCGTAACCCAAAAGTTAAGGACTTTGTGCCATTAGCTGATTTAAATGATATTGTTTTTGGTGGATGGGATGTATATACCGATAATGTATACGAATCGGCCACAAACGCCAAAGTACTTGAAGCAGGTTTACTACATTCTGTAAAAGCTGAGTTGGAATCAATAGTACCGATGAAGGCTGCTTTTGACCGTAATTATGCTAAAAACCTTACTGCTACCCACATTAAGGAAGGCACACGCTATGAACTGGCTCAGGCCGTAATAAAGGATATAGAGGATTTTAAAGCTAAAAATAACTGCAACAGGATAGTTGTAATATGGTGTGGTTCAACCGAGATCTATTACGAAGCATCAGAAATACATCAAACACTTGCAAATTTCGAACAAGCATTAAAGGATGATGATAAGCTGATATCGCCAAGCATGATATATGCTTATGCTGCATTAAAATTAGGCATACCTTATGTAAACGGTGCGCCTAATTTAACAGTTGATACCCCGGCTTTAATTGAGCTTGCCAAATTAACCAATACCCCAATAGCAGGTAAGGATTTTAAAACAGGCCAAACTTTAATGAAAACTATATTGGCGCCAGGCCTGGCCGCGCGCTCATTAGGCGTTTCGGGCTGGTTCTCAACCAATATATTAGGTAACCGTGATGGTTTGGTGTTGGATGATCCGGATAACTTTAAAACAAAAGAAGTATCGAAACTGGGTGTGTTAGAAGATATTTTACAACCTGAAAGAAACCCTGAGCTATATGGCGACCTGTATCATAAGATCAGGATCAATTACTATCCACCGCATGGCGATAATAAAGAAAGCTGGGACAATATTGATATTTTTGGCTGGTTAGGCTACAAAATGCAAATAAAGATCAATTTCCTTTGCCGTGATTCTATCCTGGCTGCCCCTGTAGCGTTAGACCTTGCCTTGTTTATTGACCTGGCCAAAAGAGCTAACATGAGCGGGATACAGGAATGGTTATCTTTTTATCTTAAATCGCCGCAAACTGCCCCTGGTTTGCCTGCCGAAAACGATATTTTCAAACAATTAATGAAACTTCAGAACACATTGCGCCATATAATGGGCGAAGATCTGATCACTCACCTTGGTTTAGATTATTACCAGGAACTGGTTGATACACTCTAAACAAATGTGGTTTCATAAGCTGTTTGCCACCAGCCTGGGCATTGGTTATATTGGCAAAGGGGCCGGAACAGTTGCTGCTGTTGCCTGCTGTATTTGCTGGTACCTGGCCTGGGCCGGTGGTTACTACCAAACAATCCCTGCAGTAATAATTTCCGTACTTATACTGTTTGTAGGCGTGTGGTCATCCAATATGGTGGTGCCACTTTGGGGTAAAGACCCCGCCCGGGTAGTGATTGATGAGGTGGCCGGTATGTGTATTAGCTTGTTATTTGTACCGGCAAGTGTAAAATATTTGATATGTGCACTTTTGTTATTCCGCTTTTTTGACATCGTAAAGCCTCTGTATATCAAAAAAATGGAACTTTTGCCTGGTGGCTGGGGAATTATGTTTGATGATGTGCTCGCCGGGATTTATACTAACGTATTGCTGCAACTCGTTGTAGCATTTAAATTATTTTAATGTCAACTTTTATAAAGGCGCAGGCCTCATCTGTTATATCAACCTTTTTTGACTTTTTGACCACAATAGTCTGTAAGGAATTTTTTTACTTTTGGTACGTAATTGCAAGTTTGCTTGGGACACTGGTTGGAGGAGCAATAAACTTTGGTTTAGGCCGGGGTTGGGTCTTCAACGGCAAAGAAAAAAAGGTTCCGGTACAAATAGTAAAATATTTAATTATTTGGAACGGTAATTTATTACTCTCAACTTTAGGCGTATTTATTGTTACGCATTATATTGGGTTTAGTTATATTATCTCAAAAATAATAGTAGCAGTAATAATGGGTATAAGTTATAATTACGTGCTGCAAAAGAAATTTGTATTTGCATAGTTGCATTTAGAATACATGGATTTTAAAAAATTGTATAAGAGGTTATTTTTACTTACGTTCTTGTTATGCTGTACATCGTTTTTGTTTGCGCAAACTACTGTAGTTAGCGGCACAGTTACCGATGCCGGCAATAAGCAGCCGCTTCCATTCGTAACCGTTTCATTTGAAGGCACTTCTATAGGTGGCCGTTCAGACAATTCAGGCAAATATGCCATAAGTACTACCGGGGCTTATACACACATAAAAGTATCATACGTTGGTTATAAAGATGCCTCTTTGGCTATTATGCCGGGTAAGCAGCAGGTGATCAATATAAGGCTGTTCCCCGAGTCGCAGGCGCTTAAGGAAGTTGACATTAAATCGGGCAAAAAGCCAAAATACCGCAATAAAGATAACCCTGCGGTTGAGCTTATCCGCCAGGTTATCGCCCATAAACCACAAAACCGGCCCGAAAGCTATGCCTATGTAGAGTATAAGGAATACGATAAAATGATGTTTTCATTTGCCAATGTTTCTGACAAGCTGGCCGACAAGAAGTTTTTCCGCAAATATAAATTTGTGATAGATAACCGTGATACCACATCAGTTCCGGGCAAATCATTATTACCTGTTTATCTTGATGAAAAATTATTTCAATATTACTATCGTAAAGAACCTGAAAAAACAAAAACTACTGTATTAGGCGAAAAAAAGGTCGACTTTGGCCCTGCTGTTGATGCCGAGGGCGTGAGCCAATACTTTAAGCACATGTATGCCGATATCGACATTTATCAAAACAGCATCAACTTATTGCTTAATAACTTTTTAAGCCCGATAGCTGAAAGTGCCCCCACGTATTATAAGTTTTTTATTACCGATACTGTAGTTATAAATAATACCAAAGTTGTTGAGCTGAGCTTTACCCCACGTAATACTGAGGATTTGCTTTTCGAAGGTAAAATATACATTACCCTCGACGGCCATTATGCGGTGCAGCATGCTAAACTTTATGTAAATAAGGATATTAACCTGAATTTTATAAAGACGATGCACATCAACCTGGATTTTGAACAAAACCCTGATGGGCGTTATCACCTAAGTAAAAGTACTATACTGGCCGATTTTGGATTGACCAAAACAAAGAATGGAGGGCTGTTTGGCATACGCACACGAACGTTTGGCGATTATGCAGTAAATAAACCCCATGCGGATACTACTTATGAAAATCAGGAAGTCAGGACATCGGATGAAGCCTCACACCGAAGCAATGAGTTTTGGGCTCAAAACCGACTGGATACGCTAACCACGGCTGAATCAAAAGTTTACACAAATACCGATAGCCTCAGGAATATGCCATCATTCAGGCGTACTATGGATATTGCCACCTTGTTATTTGCAGGGTATAAAGGATTTGGCCCCTTTGAGATTGGACCGGCAAACACATTTTATAGCTTTAACCCGGTTGAAGGGTTCAGGCTAAGGATCGGTGGCCGCACCACGCCTGAATTAAGTAAGCGGTACTATTTTGAAACCTATGCCGCTTATGGTTTTAAGGATCAAAAATGGAAATATTTTGGGAGTGCCACTTATTCGCTCAATGATAAATCCATTTACAAATTCCCGCAGAATTATATAAGGGCAAGTTATCAAAAGGATGTGACCATACCGGGCGAAGACCTGCAGTTTGTGGAAGAAGATAACTTTTTGCTATCATTCAAGCGTGGCAATAACGATAAATACTTGTATAACGTGTTTTACAAACTTGATTACATGCATGAGTATTACGACCACTTCTCATACGAGTTTACGTTTACAAACCGCACACAATCACCTGCCGGGTCGTTATATTTTGATAATATTTTAAATAATGAGCCCAACACTGTCAATGATCTTACCACATCCGAGGTTGCTGTAAACCTCAGGTATGCACCAAACGAACAGTTTTACCAGGGTAAAATATACAGGATACCCATCCCTACTAAATACCCTATTTTTTCGTTAAGCTTTACCGAAGGTTTAAAAGATGTTTTTAACAGCAGCTACAGCTATAGCAAGCTGCATGCGCAAATTGATAAGCGTTTTTATAATTCGCAATTTGGCTTTGCTGATGTAAGGGTTGAAGCAGGGCATATATTCGGCCAGGTGCCATACCCGCTGTTAAACATCTTTCGTGCAAACCAAACTTATGCTTATGACCTGTACTCGTATAACTTAATGAACTTTTTGGAGTTTGTGGGTGATCATTATGAAAGCATAAACATTGACCAGCATTTCCAGGGGTACTTTTTTAATAAGATACCACTGTTTAATAAATTAAAATGGCGCGAAGTAGCCTCATTTAAAGGCATTTGGGGCGGTGTAAGCAATGAGAATAACCCGTTACTGCATCCTAATTTGTACCAGTACCCGGTTGACGGCAACGGGCAGCCCATCACCCACGCATTAGGCAGTACACCTTATATTGAGGCCAGCGTTGGTATCGAAAATATTTTTAAATTCGTACGAATTGATTTAGTTAGGCGCTTTACTTACTTAGATCAGCCCGATGTGGCTAAATGGGGGATTCGTACCTTAGTTCAGTTTGATTTTTAACTATATATTTGGTATAAACAAAATGGAGCAGCAAACAACCATTCGTGAAAGCCTACAATTAGGTATATACAAAATTATTGATCCCTTTGTGAAGATCCTTATTAAATTAGGGCTTACTCCAAACGCAGTTACATCAATTGGTTTTGTGTTAAACGTTGGCGTAGCTGTTATATTTATAATCGGTGCCGAAGAAGGTAACCGTGGCGACCTCACTTACATAGGTTGGGCAGGTGGCTTAATACTTTTTGCAGGTTTGTTTGATATGCTTGATGGACAGGTTGCCCGGTTGGGTAACATGAAATCAACCTTTGGTGCCCTGTATGATTCGGTGCTCGACCGTTATAGCGAGCTCATCATGTATTTAGGCATCTGTTATTATTTGGTTGGCCACCATTATTTTTTAAGTTCCATATTTGCATTTGTAGCCTTAATGGGCTCCATGATGGTTAGCTACGTGCGCGCACGTGCCGAAGGCTTGGGGATTGAGTGTAAAGGTGGTTTAATGCAACGCCCCGAGCGTGTAATAACTATTGGCCTGTGTGCTATACTATGCGGTGTAAGCTCGTTATATATTGGCGGTAACTATAAACTTTATATTCCCGGTATTAAATTCCATGTTTTCGAAACCATGTCGATATTTACCATCCCAATTACCATACTTGCTGTTTTAACCAACATAACGGCTTTTAACAGGTTGAGGGAAGCGAAAAAATCAATTGAGAAGCTGGAAAATAAATAGGCTGTTTTTGTGTTAATTGATTGTGAGATCACAAAGTTTGTGTCATACAAAAATCTCATTTTTTAATTGTTGAAGACAACGGGTAGAAAATATCATATCTTCGCAATAATTACATAAAACTATTTATACTTAAAAATATCTTTAGTAAAATTGAATTAGATCAGTTTAATTTTTCGAAAATTAGAATATACAGATCCATTAACAGGCAGAGAAATGATAAGCGTTTTAAACCCTGAAGCATTATGAAGAAAAATTATATTTCCAATTCGCAGGAATCAGTAAGGATGTTTAAAAGTGATCTTTTAGAAGGTTTATCTAAAGTTCATTTTACAGTACCCTTATTTATTTTTGTTCCGGTTATCGCTTTTTGCATTTATAAGGTTTTCGAACTATCATTAGGAGTGGTTACTTTTATTGAGCTGTTTATACTTGGCCTTTTTGTATGGACGCTGGTAGAATACATCATGCACCGTTTTGTATTTCATTATGTGCCCGAAGGCAAGCCCTGGGCCATGCGTTTGCACTTTATATTTCACGGTGTACATCATGATTATCCAAGCGATGCCAAAAGGCTTGTGCTGCCACCATCGGTAAGCATCCCACTGGCAACAGGTTTTTATTTTCTATTTAACGCCATATTACCTACCCATTATATTTTCGGGTTTTTCCCGGGCTTTATATTAGGCTATCTGTTTTATGATATATCGCACTATGCCATACATCATTTTAACTTCAAAGGCAATATTTGGAAAAAAATCAAGCAACACCATATGCTGCATCATTACCAAGACCCCGGCAAAGGTTATGGTGTAAGCTCACCCCTATGGGATAAAATTTTCCGTTCAGACTTTATAAAAAAATAGCATGAAAAATGCTATTGATAATAGCGTTAAGGTTAATGCACTATCTGTAATTGTTGTTTCATCAATTTCAATTGCATATATGGTGCTGTCGTATTTTTTGCTTGGGTATAAACCCGATCAGTTGATACTGATGCTGCTATTCAACACCTTATTTTACGCATCTGTAAAAACCCGTAAATTCATTTTAGGCTTTTCCATATTTATTTTTTACTGGGTGATATTTGATTATATGAAGGCTTTCCCTAATTATAATTATAACACCGTACATATTGCCGATCTGTATAATTTTGAAAAGCACATATTCGGTATCCACCTCAATGGAAAGTTGCTAACCCCCAACGAATATCTAACCATAAAAGGAACAACCTTTTTAGATATAATTACCGGCTTATTTTACTTATGCTGGATACCTGTACCGCTTTCATTCGCGGCATATCTTTTCTTCAAAAACAAAAAACAGTTCCTTTATTTTGCGTTGACATTTTTATTTGTTAACCTGCTTGGCTTTGTAGTTTACTACCTGTACCCTGCCGCGCCACCCTGGTATGTACAGCATTATGGTTTCCAGTTTCAGCCTTTAACGGTGGGCAATACCGGCGGACTTGCAAAATTCGATGCTTTTTTTCATATTGAGCTTTTCAAATCCATCTATGCCAAGGGCTCCAATGTTTTCGCGGCAATGCCGTCGTTACATTCAGCCTATCCTGTTATTGTTGTATATTATGGCTTGCGGAACCGTTTAGGGCTTGTTAATGTATTCTTCGCCATCGTGGTATTAGGTATATGGTTTACCGCCGTTTATGCCAGCCATCATTATATTTTAGATGTATTGGCGGGTATTACCTGTGCAAGCATCGGCATAAGCGTGTTTAACCTTTTATGCCGCTTAAAGTTTATGAAGGCATTTATAAACAGGTACGAGGCCATTATTCAATAATTGTGTTCGGTATTTAAAATACCTGTACTAATTACTATACCGGGTTATTTTATGCTGATAAAAACCCAGTAAGTAATTTTATCTTTTATCCCTTCAAATTTTCCTTAAAATCATGTTATTTAATTCATTATAAATTAATGTGAGTTAATGGGTTAATTAATTATAAATGGGCATGTTATTTGAATAGGTTACGTATATTAATAACCCGTTTATGAAGAAACTCGTTACAATTGCTGTAGTTTTACTGTTATGCACATCAAAATTGTGGGCTGCCACTGCTGATGCGGATACCCTTAAACAGCAATTGACCATCCTGAGTGATTCATTAAAAGCCCCTATATATACCCAGATAGCTGCCGAATATTTACACTATGATACCATAGCAAGTAAAAAGAAAAAGATGGCCTATCAAAATAAAGCCATTGATTATACCATGAAGGCTTTGCACTATTATTCGAAGTATAATGATACTACCGGTTTGCGTACCTGCTTTGATAATTTGGCGATGGTTTATCATGCACAAAAAAAATACAGCCAGGCCAAATGGTTCATATTACAATCCAATACCCTGTCAAGGGCATCAAATGATATACCTAATATTATTACATCATTAATTGAGCTGGCCTCTATTAAATCGGATATTAAGGATTACAACCTGGCCCTGGGCGATCTGAACGAGGCCTTGCAATTATCCACCAACAATCATTTTGTGCGTACCGAATCAGCCGTACAACAAAGCTACGCTATGCTGTACATGCACATGAAAGATTACCCTAAAGCTGCTATTGCCCTAAGAAGGCATAATTTTATTGACGACAGTATTCGCCGGAGCGAGGAAGCAAGCTTGCTTGCAAAATTGAAAACCAGCGATTCATTGCAGACTAAAAAAAAATTCTATACCAGCAGCAACAGGAAGCTTTACAAAAACTCGTCATCCAAAAGAGTAGCGTCACTATAGTACTGATAATAGTAATTATACTGATAACTATTGTTGTAATATTTTTTTACAGGCGCAGAAGGCGTAATAAATGGCGCGAAAACATCCGCAGACCAAAATCTCAGTAAACATCAATTTTCATAAGCATTAAACTACCCGGTGATTTCATTGTCAAACATACCAGTTATGAAGAAATTGATTTTTAGCTGTTTACTCACAGTGATATTGTTTTCGGGTATAAAAGCATATAGCCAGGAAAATGGCAGCGCAGAGTTCAAACGTTCGTTTTTAGCACATATTAACAGGGTGCGCGAAAGCGGTTGCAGTTGTGGTACTACCTATATGCCCCCTGCCCCACCATTAGTATGGAATGATGTATTACAAAAGGCAGCAAGTGGCCATGCCTGGGATATGTCGAACAACAACTATTTTAGCCATACCAGTAAGGATGGACGCACGATGCAGGATCGTATAGTTTTTGCAGGATATACTTTTAATGGTTACAAAAGTTTTGCCGTTGGCGAAAATATCGCTGCGGGGCAATCAAGTATTGATGAGGTGATGGCCGGCTGGTTTAAAAGCGAGGGCCATTGTAAAAATTTGATGAACCCGCAATTTAAAGAAGTCGGCGTTGCCGAAGATCATCACTATTGGGTGCAGGACTTTGGTGGGCGTGAATCATTCTCGCCCCAGCAGCAAAAGATGATAAAAAGCGGCAGGCTGCATGTTATGCAAGGCCCGGTATCTTCACACTAATACTATTCAGCGTTTTTTGGGCCGCGTTTATAAATGATCAGGCCGTTTAAAAAATTACGCAATATCTGGTCGCCGCAGGGTTTAAAATTAGGGTGGTCTTCTTTACGGAAGATGGCGCCCAATTCGGTTTTAGTTATCCTGAAATCGGCTAGCTTTAAAACTTCAATAATATCATCATCGGTAAACTTTAGTGCTACCCGCAGTTTTTTCATTACATCATTATTGCTCATATATCCTGTTATATTGATATCTCGATCTTAACTTTTTTATTTTTTATCTTTTCTGCTTTCAGCTTGTTAACCAAACGCTCAATTTTGCTGCGCTTTACAGCCGCGTATGAGCTATGGTCTAAAACCTCTATCAGCCCTACATCATCCTTATCCAACTCTCCTTTTTTCAACAACAAACCTACAATATCTACCTTATTTATTTTATCTTTTTTACCCGCGGCTATGTATAAAGTAGCCCAGGGACTTGGCTTGGGGATAACATTTTTTTCAGGCAGTTCTTCAATTTCGGGCTGTTGTTTTAAATAAGGCAGGTTTTCATCCGGCGATAATATTAAATAAGCTGTGCCTTTGGCATGCATGCGTGCCGTGCGCCCGTTGCGGTGCAAAAAAGCCTCTTCGTTATGTGGCAACTGGTAATGTATCACATATTCAATTTCGGGGATGTCGAGGCCGCGCGATGCAAGGTCGGTAGTAACCAATATACGGTGGCTGCCATTCCTGAATTTCAATAAGGCGCGTTCACGGTCTTCCTGTTCCATACCGCCATGAAAAATATCGTGCGGAAGGCCCCGGTTCCACAGCAGGTCGCTGATGCGTTCAACAGCTTCACGATGGTTACAAAATATCAATGTAGCCTTATCCCCTACCTTACATACAAGCGAAAACAAGGCGTCAAGCTTATCGGCCGCCTCAGCCTTAACCACCCTGAGTTTAAGATCGGGGGTATTGGTTTTGTTGGATAGATAATTAAGCTCAAGCGGATTGCGCACCCCGGTAAAACCTGGTATTTCATCCATTTTTGTAGCCGAGGTGAGTACACGCTTTTTCAGGGCAGGTAATTGTTTAATGATATAGGCCATATCATCCTGAAAACCAAATTCCAGCGATTTATCAAACTCATCCAGTATTAGTGTTTGTATTTTAGCAGTATCAAAGCTTTCACGCCGCAAATGGTGGGCTATCCGGCCGGGTGTGCCTATCAATAAAGCCGGGGGCTGCGACAGGTTATTCTTTTCAATTTTTGTGGAGTGACCGCCATAACAGCAATTCACCTTAAAACCTGTGCCCATGGCTTTAAATACCTGTTCGATCTGTAAGGCAAGCTCGCGCGAGGGAACTAAAATAAGCGCCTGTACCAAAGGCACGGATGTCTCAAGGTTGCTTAATAAAGGCAACAGAAAAGCCAGCGTTTTGCCCGAGCCGGTTGGCGCAAGCAATATCATATCGTTTTGTTTAACCGCGTTAATGGCCGCGTGCTGCATTTCGTTCAGCGCGGTTATTTTTAAATTTTCGAGTGCTTTTTTTATCATTAGCTGTGCCTGGTAGCCGGCAAAGGTAACGAATAGAAGCCCTGATTTTTATAACAGCTTATAATGATGCGCTATTTACTTCTTTGTAGCCAGTTCAAGCGCTGTGGTGGTGGTGTAATACTTGGCTATCATGTTGGGCACCTCCCATTTGGGCATGTTGCCATTTTTCAAATAATCTAAATATTTTTCAGTCACCCTGGCAAAATGCGCCTCGTGGCCATCCTTATATTTATCGGGGATAATAACTTCCCAGCGCCTGCCCTCCTGTTTTAGTCCGATACCGGGATATTTAGCCTGAACCAGCTTTAGCCTGTCATGCAATTGCGCTTCATATGCGGCATTATCTGTGGCGATGGGCTCAATGTATAGTGTGGGTATATATTGCTGCTCAGCGCCCTGTAATACTATCAGATTTGCCTTTGTACCGTGTAGTATGGAGTATTGGCTGTCGCCACCGGCTATGGCTTTGTAAGCCCATTTTGCGGTAAGCTTAATATTAATGCCAAAGAGTTTATAATTCACCTGGCCGTTGGCATATACCTTTAATATGGTATCGTGCTGAACATTGTTTTTTAAAAAATCGGGAAAACCGTTTGATTGGGTAACGGTGTTAAACTGGCTAAGGGTTATATCAGTCGTCCACCTTTTGGCGCTATTAAACTGGACGTCTTTTTTGTAATCGATGATCCTGTCAGGAAAACATTCCCATTGGGTAAGGTCAACCAAATGAACGCCAACATCCTGCAGGCCCTGCCCCTGTTGCGTTACATCAAAGGCCCAGTCGGGGCGGGTTAACACACTGCCCGAAACATATTTATAAAAATAATGCACACTTTCCATCTCCACACCGGGATGCGCTGGTGTTCCTTTTTTTAGCTGCCCAAATATATCGGAGATCATGGCAAATTCGCGTTGCAGGGCATTGGTTATCTCGTAACGCTCGGTCATGATATCATATAACACCAGCTTCTTTTTAGCGGCAGTGGCAAACGCGGCTTTTAAAAGATAGAAATTCTTTTTATCGATAGCCATCGGCTTATCGCCCAAAACATTAAACCCGGCATCTATAGATTTCTTGATATATTCTGTTTTTCTGCGGTTGTTGCCTGCCATCACTACCACATTGCCTTTTTTTTCGGCAAGCATCTTCTCCAAAAAATCATTGCCTAAATAAACCTGCTCCTGCCAATGTGTTGGGTTATCAGTCCGGGTATTGTAAGCATTTATTTTATCCAGGTGCGATTGTACATCAGGCCCTTTAGGCGCGTACACATACACCGTAGGGTCAATATCATCATACATGGTTTTTTGTACCAGCGCGGCATGAAAGTGGCCGGGGTCTAAAGTAATCAGCTTTATCTTGCCGTTTTTTTTGATGGATTGGGCAGAAATGGCATTACTAAAGGCCATCCCCAAAAGCAGGCTATATGTAAATACAGGAATTTTCATCAGGTTTGATTAGTTCGCTGTAAATATAAAGAGCAATTGATCTATTACCATATTTTCAATGGCCTAAAAGCTATAACAGCAATCCCTGCAATAAAAAAATTATCCCTATAGCGGCAAAACCCATACTCACCAGCCATAATAGTTTGCGTTTGGTAATAATGGATATGGCGCCAATGGCAATAGCTATCTGGAACAGCGTTACCCCACGGGCCAAAATTTTATGCTTAACAACATGCTCGTCTGATTCCTTTTTAAAATCATTGGCTTTAACCATAATATCCTGCTGCTCCTGCTTTTCTCTTTTAACTTTTTTAATGGCAGCGGTATCGGGTGTTTTGCCCAAAGCAAATATAATGCTGTTTGATGAGTTAAGCATATCGGCCTTAATACCTTTTGCCTGGTAAAAAGCCCATTGATCCGATGAGCGCATCTGCGCCAGCATGGCTTCATCGGCATGATCGCCCGCTATAAGCCCTGTTATAGCAGCCAACACGGCCACTACGGCGGTCGAGAGCGCTACCCACACTACCCATTTTTCCTTACCACCACTTTCGTGCATGATATGGTGCGCGTGCTCGTTACTTTGTTCATGAATCGACTCGGAGTAATCTTCTATCTCATCCATGTGGTTTAATGGTTATTGTGAATGTTTAATGGCATAAATATAATGCTGTAATTGATAAACTGCAATAACTAAACATTAAATAAAAATCATCGGTATTAAACAGGCTCCTTATAGCTGCGGATAAAATTTGCGATCTGTTCTGCCTCGGCGTGGGTAATATCGCCCATGCCGGTGTATTCCCATTCTTCCATATCATCATCAAACACAATATCGCCCAAACCCAACTCACCTTCACTCAGTTTAAATACACCCGTAGCGTATAAATTACCGCCTGATATAGTTTGTATAACTGGTGTAATGGTTATAAGATGTTCACGCTCACCTAAATATATGCTGTATATTACTGATCTTTCCATACCTATTAATACAAGCATATGCCTTTATTGTTCTGCAAATATTTGGCGCCTGATAAAATTTTTACCAGTTCATTAAAGTCATAACCCGCTCAAATTCCTGCTGTAATGGCGCCTCAATAGTTATCCCGGCGTTAGTTACCGGATGTTTAAAAGCAAGCTGTGATGCATGCAGCAGCATGGTGGTCATTTGCCAGTTTTCTTTAAATAGCTTGTTTTGTTTATTGCAACCATGCGTGCGGTCACCAATAATGGGATGAAACACATGGCTCATATGCTTCCTGATCTGGTGCATGCGGCCAGTGGTGGGTTCAGCCTGAATAAGCGAATAGCGTGATGTGGCATGCGCGCCAAGGGGCACATCAATCTCGGCGCGTTTTAACGTAGTGTACCTGGTAAACGCTTCCTGCAGAGTGCCGTTTTCTTTGCGCAGGGCATAATCTATCTCCTCGCTGTCAGGCGTATGCCCGCGTACTATCGCCAGGTATTTTTTATGCACAAGGTTATCGGTAAACTGGCGCTGCATGGCTATTTCGGTTTGCTTGTCCAGCGCGAATAGTAATATGCCGCCTGTTTTCCTGTCTATCCGGTGTACAGGGTTCACCTTTAGCCCTACCTGGTCACGCAGGAGTTGCAGGGCGAATTCTTCCACATCAGCCGCAATGGGCGAGCGGTGTACCAACAGCCCGTGCGGTTTGTTTATGGCTATAAGGTGATCATCCCTGAATAAAATATCTAACATGCGGTATTTAGCATCATACAAAGGTGTTTAAAACAATGTTCAAATATCAAACAATTGCAAAGCATAGATTGAATAATTTTTTATAATTTTAAAAAGATAAACCATGTAGCTATTTAAACAGCTAATTCATTGACCTATTACATCATTATTGAATAAACTTTAATAAGCGCGCCTTACATGAAACGAGTATTACTCATCATACCCTTTTTATTTCTGTTTCATCAAGCGTTTGCGGATAAAAGCTATGATACGCTGCTATACAGGCTTAATGATGTTTTAGATAGAAAAAAAGACTTTGATGAAGAAAAGATAAAAAGGATCGAGAAGCTGGAGAAAGTTTTAAACGATGCCAGCAGTAGCAATCTTAATGCCCGTTATAATATTTACCTAAGCCTTTATGATGAGTACAAATCATTCAACTACGATAAGGCTTTTAGCTATGCACAAAAACTACAGCAAACAGGCCGCGCCTTAAAAGATCCGGCAAAAATAGCTTACAGCAAAATTAAGCTTGGTTTTATATTGCTTTCATCGGGCATGTTTAAGGAAACTTTCGACTCGCTGAAAACCGTTAATGTTAAGCTGCTTGATAACGAGGGCAAAAAGGAATATTATTTTTTGAACGCCCGTACTTATTATGACCTGGCAGATTTTGACAAGGAAAATTACTATACACCTATCTATAATACCCGTGCGGGCAAATATATCGACTCTGCCACAGCCTTGTGCGCCACAAACTCATTCGACTATATTTATTATACAGGTTTAAGGTATTTAAAAACCGGGAATACCAACATGGCGGTTGCCGCGCTGAAATTACTTATTGACCATTATAAGTTACCCGATCATCAGTTTGCCATTACAGCCTCAACCCTTAGCGACATTTACATAAGAAAAAGCCTGCCCGATAGCGCCATTGACCTGCTGATAACCGCCGCCATGGCCGATGTACGGTCATCAACCAAAGAAGCTGCCGCCATGACCACCATGGCACAGTTACTTTACAAAAACGGGGATGTAAAAAATGCCTACATATATATTAAACAGGCTATGGACGACGCCATTTTTTATGGTGCACGCCAACGGAAATTACAGGTAAGCGCTATTTTACCCGTTATTGCCAGCGACAGGATAAATAATGAAGAAGAACAAAAGCGCGCGCTTTTCTTTTATGCCTCGTTATTAACCATTTTGGTGGCTATTGTAATAGTTTTTGCTTTTATTATCTACAAGCAATTGCGAAAACTGCGCATAGCCGATAAAGTAATATTAGAAACCAACCATACCCTTGAGCATAGCATTATTGAGCTAAACGAAGCCAATAAAATAAAGGAAGAGTATATTGGCTATTATTTTAACCTCATATCGGAGTATATAAACAAGCTGGATAAGTTTAAACGCTCGGTTGATAATAAGCTTACTACCAAGCGCTTTGATGATATACGCATATTGGTTAACAACATAAACCTTACCAAAGAACGCGAGGAACTGTTCATCAACTTTGATAAGGCCTTCCTTAAGATATTCCCGAATTTTGTTAACGGGTATAACGAGTTATTTTGCGAAGAGAACCGCATTAAATTATTGCCCAACCAATTATTAAATACCGACCTCAGAATTTTCGCTTTGGTAAGGCTCGGGATTAGCGATACCGAAAAGATAGCCCATATACTCGAATACTCTGTAAATACCATTTACAATTATAAAGCCCGCATCAAAAGCAAATCCATTGTTCATAATGATGAATTTGAGACTGCTATTATGGCCATAAAGGCCGTATAATACTTTATATTATTCCTTAAAGGTTTATATACGGTTTATATTTTAGCCATCAGCAAATAATTACATATTATTGATTATCAATATTTTATCGATTTAAAATCACATATATTCTTTATATTTTGATTTTGAAATTTGTTGCGGTATGTTTAATCTCTTCTCTTTGATATGCCAATTGTAACAAACTTGTATCAGGCATACAATACACAATTATAAACTAATATTCTAACCCTTACTGTATTATGAAAATGGATCAAAACCCTAACCCGGTATTGAGATGCTTTTCCGTGTATAACGTATTATACAAACGAAAAAAGCCTTTTAATACACACCTGCTCTCCGGATAAATAACCATCAGGCCGGCGGCACTTCTGCAAGGCACACAATTAACCAAATATCAAATTATCAAAACCTAAAATAAAATCATTATGTATAAAAAACAATTACTACTAAGATTACTTTTTTGTCCTTTGCTTTTATTGATGTCTCTGTCGGCTTTTGCCCAGGAATCAGTTACAGGTAAAGTTACAGACGAAAACGGTAACCCTTTCCCGGGTGTAACAATAGCCATAAAGGGAACTACAAGGGGAACAAACACCGACGCGAACGGAACATACACTATCGCTGCCAGAAACAACGATGTACTTGTATTTACCAGCGTTGGGTATGCAAAACAGGAATTTGCAATTCACGGCAAACGTGTTATTAACGCTGCAATGCAGCAAGACCAGCAGCAACTGAACGAAGTTGTTGTAGTGGGTTACGGTACACAAAAGCGTAAAGACCTTACCGGCTCAATATCCTCGGTAAAAGGCGACGCGTTTAAAGACCAGCCGATAACAAACCCGATTGAAGGTTTGGAAGGGCGTATTGCAGGCGTGAACGTGATTACAGCTTCGGCTGCACCCGATGCGGTTCCACAAATTATCATAAGGGGTATCGCTTCATTTTATCAGCCTAATCCATTGTATATAGTTGATGGAGTTAGACAAGCCGACTTAAACAATCTTAACCCGCAGGATATAGTATCCATTGATGTTGCAAAGGATGCTGCATCAGCTGCCATTTATGGTTCGGCAGCTGCAGGTGGCGTTATACTTGTTACAACTAAAAAAGGATCAGGAATTGGAGCGCCGCCTTCAATATCTTTTAGCTCAAGATATGGTATCACCAAACCTAAATTGGTTCAATTGCTTGGTACTAGTGACTTCATAAAGCTACAAAACCTTGTTAATCCAACATTCTTTGCCGGAGCTACCAAAACTGATACGCTCCCCAATACCAATTGGGTAGATTTATTATACCGCAATGGTACGGAACAAAACTATAATCTTTCAATTTCTGGCGCTTCTGCTAATGTGAATTATCTTGCTTCCGGGTTTTATAACCAGCAAACAGGTATTTTCATTAAAAACTACTCAAATATTGGGGGCGCACGCATTAATACAGATTATAAACTAAGTAAGTACCTTACCATAGGCGAGCAAATTGATGTATCCCAACGAATAACTTCTCCACTGGTTGGTGCCGAGGCCGATTTGCATAATGCACCGTTCCGTACGCAGCCTATTATCCCTGTTTATAACGCAGATGGAAGCTGGGGAACGGAGCCTGCAGGATATAAAATTGCTTTTGGAGGGCCAAATCCTTTAGGGGCCGTTGATGCAGCGGGTGCGCAGGATGTGAAAAATAATTTCCAGGGAAATGCATATGCTGATTTGAAACTTCCTTTTCATTTGGATTTCAAGACCACTTTAGGATACAGCTATTTTTTAGAAACAACTGATTTTTATCAGGACTCTTATGATTTTGGCCCTGTTGCATCTTCAACCAATGGCCTTAGTAAATCCTATGCACAAAGCAGTCAGTTACTCACCAATTATGTGTTAACCTATAATCAAAGTTTTGGAAAACATAATATCACTGCCTTAGCGGGTTACGAGCAGATAGTTAATAAAACAAATAACATCTATTCAACAATGAGTTCAATAGGTGAACCCGGTTATTCATATATTCAAACTTCTGCTTCAAGCCTGGCCCTTTCAGGTACATATGACCCTCAAGGGCTCATACAGTCGCAATTTGCAAGGGTGAATTACAATTATAACGATCGTTATTTTTTATCTGCTTCTATAAGGCAGGATGCTAATTACGATGTGTTTGGGCCTGATAAACAAAAAGGTGTATTTCCGGCGGCATCTGTCGGCTGGACAATTAGTGATGAGCCTTTCTTTAAAAAGATATTACCTGGTATAAATAGCCTAAAATTTCGCGGAAGCTATGGACAACTTGGTAACTCCAACGTTTCGCCTTATTCATTTACTTCAACCTACAGCCAGTTTAATAACGCGAATGGTTATTCCGTTGGTGCACAAGGTTTCGCTCCTGGTCAGCCATTTCAAATAGCAAATACTTTAACTGGCATACCTAACCCAAATTTGCATTGGGAAACAATTACGGAAACTGATTTGGGCTTTGATGGGGAAGCATTACATGGCAGTTTGTATTTTACAGCTGAAGTGTATAACAAAAAGACTTCTGATTTAATTTATCAATTACCCCTATCATCAAGTTCAGGGTTTACTCAACCATATATTACAAATATCGGGGATGTTGACAATAAAGGGGTTGAATTGATGGCAGGTTATCGTAATAAAATTGGTAAGCTCGGTTTTGACCTAAGTGGAAATATAAGCTTTAATAAAAATGAAGTAACCAAGCTAAGCGGCGCCGCTACTGATGCTGTTTATGGTGGTTATAATTATTATAGTTTAGGTAATACCAGCTTTAGTCAAATGCCTAACCAACAAATAACAATTACCAAGGTAGGCTTGCCATTTGGTGAGTTCTATGGATACAAGGTGTTGGGAATATTTTCAAATGAGGCCGCCGCTCAAAAGCAAGTTGTTAATGGCCATAAAGCTGATATAGGAGACTTGGAATACCAGGATTTAAATGGTGATGGTAAAATTGATCAAAATGACTTGCAGCCAATTGGAAATCCTAATCCCAAATTTGTTTATGGATTTAATCTCCACCTTAACTATGCCGGATTTGATTTGGCCGCATTATTTAATGGCGTTGCCGGTGTACAACTGTTTAATGGGGTAAAAGCATACGAACAATCGCTTTTCCAGGATGGGAATACTACATCGCAGGTATTCAACGATTCCTTCTTAGGTTCAAACGGCCTTACATCGCAACCCAGGCTGCTTAGCCCTGTTGCCGGAGGCGGAAATGCGTTAGATGCGAATCAAAACTACTCTTCGGTAAACAGCTATTTTGTTGAAAGTGGCGCCTATCTGAAGCTTAAAAACCTGCAATTAGGATATACTTTTTCGGGGAACCTGTTGAAACAGATTAATATAAAAAGCCTGAGGGTGTTTGTAATGGCAAACAATGTATTCACCATTACAAAGTATAAAGGGCTTGACCCGGAACTGGGTAGTGCATTTACTACAGGTGGCACTATTAGCCCTACTACGCAGGGTATTGATGCGGTAACAAATTATCCTCAGGCCCGGATTTTTTCAGCAGGACTTGATGTTAGTTTATAGTAATAACCTTCAAAATTCATTAAAATGATAAAGAAAAAATATATAGCAGCACTCGCATTTATTTTAATAGCGGGATGTAAAAAAGCCCCAGTTAACATTGGGCCCCCAAATCAATATAGCAGCAGTACTTACCCGACAACTGTTACACAACTGCAAACAGTACTGGTATCGGCCTACTCTGATTTGCGGGATGTTGGCCTGTTTGGCTTTGACTTTTTGCCAAGGATGTTGGGACAATCAACGCATGTGCTTAACGGAAATCCTTTTTCATTTACCAGCGAAATGGCGGCCAACAACCTTACCGTAGGAGATGGAGGTGCACAGGAAACATGGAACGCCTTATATGTAGGTATAAAAAATTGTAACGTTACTATTTATTCAGCAGGCGTATTATTAAAAACAGACCCATCTGTAGATCAGACAGCTGTTAACCTGGTAATTGGCCAGGCTTATTGCCTTAGGGGATGGTATTATATGCAGCTTGAATGTTTGTATGGCGAAGCATATATGCAGGCAGGCGGTACAAACGGCGACAAACTCGGAGTTCCGTTATATACTGAAGTGCCTCAAAGTTTAGCTGCAACACAAGTAGCACGCAGCCCTGTAAAAGATGTATGGGCATTAATTATAAGTGATGAAAAACAAGCCGCAGCATTACTTAAAGGCCAGGTTTGGCCTTCTACCGATGAGGCACGGGCTACTGAATGGGCGGCAAAAGGGTTGTTAGGTAAAGCTTACGTTTATACTCAGGACTGGGCCGATGCCAAAACCACTTTAATTGATGTTATAACAAACAGTGGTAAATCATTAATGCCGTATTCCACCTATCATAACGCGTTTAATGGTGCTAATAAATTCAATAGCGAATCATTGCTTGAGTTATATATAGATCCCAATCCACAAGGAGGATATGGTATTTATAGTGGTGCTATTGCAAACTCGGCAACTATTGATGGCCTTCTATGGCCCCCTGTTACTTTTGGCGGATATAATGGGGCAGCTCCTTATGACGGGACAAACAACTCGGTACAGTTTTTGGGTTATGGCGGCAATTTTTACATCCATGATCAGAATATTTTGCGTTTTGGTTATACGCTTGGGAACTACGGGTTGGTTGCTAACCCTAAATATAGTGCAGCTGTAGGGCCCGCTTATTTCAATCAGCAGTTGGTAATAGACCCAGTGTATCAGCAGGCCGCCTTGCAGGCGAGAACCAACAACACTACCGACCCGCGTTTATATGTAAATGCCCTGCAACCCAGGGTTGATTCAGTGCAATTTGATGGCATACATTGGGCGCTGATTGCAAAGAATCCGATTCCAGAGAATCCGGTTGTAGAGACTCCACAGTCTACGACATACGGATGGTCGCTGAGAAAATACTCGCCAATTGATTATAATATATCTGCGAATACAACTGTCACTTCAGATAAGTGGGATTACTACCTGCTTCGTTTAGCGGATGTTTATTTATTATATGCTGAGGCCTGCATAGGTTCGGGCGACAACACAACGGGGCTTGAATACCTCAATAGGGTTAAACGCAGGGCTTATAGTTTGCCTATAACTACACCATCAGCAATTGATTATAAATCACTAACTGATGTTACACCTGCTGCGAATCCTGTTAGCCCTGATCCTGTTTTGGGTCACAATCCTTTATACTACGAACGCTGGGCCGAATTATTTAACGAGGGCACGTGGTGGTTTGATGTATGCAGGTGGAAATTAGGTGATTCGGAAGCGGCATATTATAAAACAGCCATAGGAATTCCTCCGTTAACTTTTACCGATAGTAAATCTTACGTATGGCCCATTCCACTTAGCGAGGTTAATACGAATAGTAAAATCGTGCAAAATCCGGGGTATTAATAAATAATAGTTAATTGGTTTAAGTACAGGGCCTGTAAAAAGGCCTTGTACTTTTTTATCCCATCCCAAAACAAACTGTAATATGCTTTTTAAATACTACGGCAGTTTTATAAAACTACCGCTACTACTATTTTTTGCTTTGTTTTTTCTTCATGATGCCCGGGCGCAGGATTCATTAAAGAATTTGCCTGAGTACAGCTTGCCCTTAACTGATAAAAAATTAGTTATAGCCCATTGCATGACTAACATTATCCGTTTTAAAGGTCATCCGTATGAAGATGTTGGCAATCCTGAGTTTTATGGCAAAACCGGTAACATTACAGCGCCGTACGGCGGTATGGTGCAGGTAAAACCAATGGTGAACGACCTGATGGCAAACGCTACGCTGGATGAAGCTGTTGAATTTGAGATGCTGGCCGCCAAGCGGTCGGGTATTGACGGGTTCCAGTTTTACTATACACTGGGCAATACCAGTTGGGACGACATCATAAAGGCATATTTTAGGGTAGCCGATAAAAAGCATATCGATTTTAAATTTACTTTTTGCATATCGCACCCTAAAGGCAGCACCGAGGACTTAAAAATAGCCCATTTTGCCTCAAGGATAAATAGTATCATGGCCGAAGTTGGCCATAACAACACCCACTGGCTGCGTACGCCCGATGGGCGCCTGGTAGTATATCAGTGGATCGGTGAGCCGCTGGCTGACACCCCGGCTGACAATAAAGGATTGCCGCAGCAATATTATATAGCCCGTGCCTACAAAAAGCTGGCCGATGCTGTGCATGAACGTTTCGCCTGTGTGGTTACCATTAATACGCTTATCAGCAAAACAGATCTGAATAGTTGTTTAGACTATTTCCCGGCTGTATGGATCTGGACATTGCCCTATAGCCGCCATTATATTGGCAATATGGTAGCCGATGAATGTAAAAAGCGCAACCGCACCTTCACAGGCTCTGTTTTCTCTGATTTTTACACCTCTAAACTATTAAAAAAGGATACATGGGATATGTATCATTCGGCAAGTGACGCGGTAGCGGCGGGGATAGATAATATTGAACGTAAATATATTACAACCGGCCTTTCCTACAACTTCCGCAAACTGTTTGAATTTGGCATTAAACAAGATGTACCCATTATGAATGTGATAACCTGGAATGATTATCCCGAAGGGCATCACCTTGCACCTGAAATAAACCACAATGAGGGCTTTTCCATACTCCTTAACTATTATAAAAGCGTTTGGAGAAACACAGCGTCCCCTTATGCCGATAGGGATGTAGCCGTCGTATTTTTTAAAAAATACAAGCATAATATAAAACCTTATCCATTTAATATACCGGTAAAAAGTTTTCAGCAGGAAGTAATCCCGTCATCATGGGAAGATTCCATTGAAGTGGTTACCCTGCTAAAAGCTCCGGCATCATTATCCGTTAACGGGCAAATCGTACAGGCTGCTGCCGGGATGGTTTCAACCAGGTTTAAACAAAGCTTAGGCCCGGTTAGCGTTTCCGTTTCAAGAGGGGGTAAAACTACAGTCAACTTTAGCACGCCCGAGGGTATAACCGATCACCCCTACCGTGCCGACAGGCTTACTTATACCTACAGCAGCGAATTTAACCGCTTTTATAAAGACCTGTATCCCGGTTTCAAGCCCGGATACTCGCATGAATATAATCCCGGATTTGTCGAAAGCGATTAAAAAATTATAAAAACAAATGAATGCTTCAGTTTATAGGAAGCTGAAAAATTAAACAGAACCAAACATGAAAAAAATAATAGCCTGCATATTCAGCCTTTTCATACTTAACCACCTATCGGCACAAACAATTGATGCCGGTATGAATAAAGTTAAGCTGCAATTTTATACCGATGCCGTAGGGCATCCTGTTTATGCCGTTTATTATGATCAAAAACCGATAATAATACCATCGCGACTGGGGATTAAAATATTGGACGATACAAACCTCGACAGCAATTTTGCCGTAACCGGAACTGAAAGAAAAAGTGTTGATGAGCAATGGAAACCGGTTTGGGGCGAAGTAAGCAGCATTCGCAATCATTACGAACAGGTAACAGTTCATCTAAAGCAAAAAAACGGCCCGGGTAGGTTGCTGGATATTGTTTTCAGGGTGTTTGCGGATGGCGTGGGCTTCAGGTATGAATTTCCAAAACAGCCCAACCTGAAATATTTTATCGTGTCTGATGAGGTAACTGAATTTGCGCTTGCGGGTAACAACAAAGTATTCTGGATCCCCGGCGATTATGATACCAATGAATATCCTTACACCACATCACTTATAAGCCAGGTAAATAACCTGAAAATGGTTAACGGTTCAGATGATATCGCGGTTAAGGATGCCCCTGATAAATACGCCGTGCAAACCCCGCTGATGATGAAAACGCCCGAAGGCTTGTACATAAACATACATGAAGCCGCTTTGGTAAACTATACCTCCATGCAACTGCATGTTGATACGGCTACCTATAAACTAACAGCTAATCTGGTGCCTGATGCTTATGGCAATAAGGCTTATATACACGCCCCCTGCCATACCCCGTGGCGCACCATTATTGTAAGTAATAAAGCAGGCGATATACTGGCGTCAAAAATGATATTGAATTTAAATGATCCATCAAAAATTGAAAATACCTCATGGATAAAACCGATGAAATTTGTAGGTGTATGGTGGGCCATGCAAACCGGAAAAGCCACCTGGAGCTATTCTGACCGTACAGATACCGTTGGTGCCGATGGTAAACTCATCCCTAATAACACGCATGGCGCAAACACCGCCAATGTGGAGCATTATATTGATTTCGCCGCCAAAAATGGCATACCGGGCGTTTTGGTTGAGGGTTGGAACTACGGCTGGGAAGATTGGTTTGGTAACTGGAAAGAGAATGTATTTAGCTTTGTTACCCCCTACCCTGATTTTGATGTTGATGCCATAACAAAATATGCCGCGTCAAAAGGCATAAAAATGATCATGCATAACGAAACATCGGGCTCCGCTACCGACTTTGAAAGGCAGATGGACACATCGTTCCGCTTTATGAATAAGTATGGTTACGTGGCCGTAAAAACGGGCTACGTAGGCAAAATAATACCAAGGGGCGAACATCATGATGGCGAGTGGATGGTAAATCATTATGTACGTGTGGCACAGAAAGCAGCCGATTATCACATTATGGTTGATGAGCATGAACCGGTAAGGCCAACAGGGCTGCAACGCACCTACCCTAATTGGATGGCCTGCGAAGCCGGGCGCGGCAATGAGTATAATGCCTTCGGTCATGGCGATAAGCCCGAACATGAAACCATTATGCCTTTTACCCGCTTTATGGGCGGCCCTATGGATTTTACACCCGGCATACTTAAAGTAAAAGACTTTACAACGCTGCCCGGTAAACAGGTTCATACCACTTTGGTAAAACAGCTGGCATTATATGTGGTGCTTTACAGCCCTATTCAAATGGCTGCCGACTTGCCCGAGAATTATGAAAAATACATGGATGCCTTTCAGTTTATTAAAGATGTTGGTGTTGATTGGGACGATACTAAAATTATTGATGCCGAGCCCGGCGAATATATCACCACCGCCCGTAAGGAAAAGGGCACAGAAAACTGGTTTATTGGCGCCATAACAAATCAGGATAGACGCGATGAAACGGTAGCTTTAGATTTTCTGAACAAAGGGCAAAAATATATAGCTACAATTTATGCCGATGGCGCTGATGCCGACTGGAACGATAACCCTGAAGCATATAAGATCAACACCTACCTGGTTGATGCAGGCACCAAACTTAAATTAAAATTAGCGCCGGGCGGCGGTGCGGCTATCAGCATAAAACCTGCAACTGACAGCACTAAAGGGCTAAAGCTTTATAAATAACGTAAAAGATCAAGATGCGCAAGATGATTGTAGCGGCCTTTGCTGCTTGTTGTTTTTTATTAAGCTGCAGCAAAAGCAGCACCCCGAATAACCCCGTAAAAGTGGCAACCAAACCGCCCGATACAGTCATATCCAAAACACCTGTTGACACAACAACCTCAAACGGCCCAAAAGCGGTAACAAAAACCAATAGCCAAAAGGTATATGTACACTATTTGCCCTGGTTTGAAACCCCTGCAACATCGCCGGATGGGAAGTGGGGGCAGCACTGGACTATGGCCAATGAAAACCCTGATGTGATCCTACCAAACGGCAGGCGGCAGATAGCATCGTGGTTTTACCCAATGATAGGCCCTTACGCAAGTTCAGACAGGGATGTTATTGATTACCATTTGCTGCTGATGAAATACGCAGGAATTGACGGTGTAATTATCGATTGGTACGGCATACATAATGTTGATGATTACCCACTCAACAAGCGCAACACCGATTCTATATTTAAAAGAGTACCCGCGCGGGTTTGCAATTTGGCATCTGTTATGAAGATGCTACCCTTGCACAGGATAAGGCCGTGGCAAATATTGACACCATTACCGCCGCCCAGCAGGATTTTGCCTACCTGCAATCAGCCTATTTTAGCAGCAGCAGTTATATAAAAATAAACAGCCAGCCGTTATTGCTTTGTTTTGGCCCGCAAGGTTTAAAAACGCCAAACGATTGGACACAAGCATTGTCGGGCCTTACAACAAAGCCACGTTTGCTGCCGCTGGAGTATGAGGATAACCTTACCGGCCCATCAGCCAGCGGGGAGTTTGCATGGGTACAATCATCAAACCTTACCAACCTGCAGAATTTTTATTCGGGCCGGGCGCCATCGCTTAGCACATGGTTTGCAGGCGCCTATCCCGGCTTTAAAGATTTTTATATGCAAGGCGGCTGGGGCAGCACCTTGTTTTTAATAGATTATAATGATGCCGCTACCTTGCAAAATACCCTCAACCTTGCAAAAAGCAGCAATGCATCGTATTTACAGTTAATTACCTGGAATGATTACGGCGAAGGCACCATGATAGAGCCAACCCTTGATTATAATTTTGATTTTTTAGTAGCCATACAAAAATACACCGGTGTAAGCTATACCGTTACCGAATTACAACTGATATATAAATGGTACACCCTACGCAAAAAATACGCTGGTAATGCTACGGTTGAGGCGCAACTGACTAAGGCCTATGATGATCTGGCAGGGCTTAATGTAAGCGGGGCTACAAATATTATCAGCGCAATAAATTAAGTGAGGATTTGGCTGCTTGAAAATTAATTTTGGCTCATTACCCTAACCGGCCCCATTAAGCCGGATGATATCAGCGGCGAATCTTTTGTGAAATAATCCCAGGTGGTAAAGCAATATCTTCCTTTGGATGGGCGGGGTTGGTTTTTAAGGAACCAATCCGGAAATTCCTTTAAATACCTGCCACTATTATAAAAGTATTGATTGGGCAGCCAATCGCAGTCTTCAGGTTCCTGATCATCGCCAATAAGGCGGTTTGCCCACACGTTGGTCACTTCTAATGTCAGGTTATTACCCTGTGCTTTAAGCAGTCCCGCCGGGAGCGGCAAACCCCAGGGGGCTGTCCATATCACGCCCAGATCCTTATCATTCAAATAAACATGTACAATATGCTTAACCAGCCCCAGATCGAGGTATAATGGTTTATTTACTCTTGTTAAATCAGGTATATCAAACGTTATGCGGTAAACTGCAGTCCCGCTGAAATATTTGATCCCCTTATCCTTATTCTTCGTCCAGTCGGTAAGGGTATCAAAAGCCACGGGCTTATCCGGGCCACCCCATTTCGGGTCGAACTGCACCTGCCACGTCCCTTTTATGGTTTTCAGTACTCTATATTCGGGAAAATTATCTTTTTTGACTGCTAACGTTTTTAAAGCCTTGTGCCTGAAAACAATAAAAAAGCTTTGCGCGTCATCAAAATTAAGCGCTATAAAAGTATTTTTACCATCATCGTTATATTGATCCAGGTTACGCATGGTTCCGTTAACAGCATCCCACAGCTCGGGCTGCATACCGCTTATTTTAAAGCTACAATATGCCGGGCCATCGTTATGTGTGGTGTTGGCCACAAAATAAATATCGGTGCCGCCCTGCTTACGGTGCGTATAGTTTATAACCAATCCATCGGGCTGATTATAAGCCATAAAACTAGTATCAGGCTTCATATAGTTTCCCCATTGCAGCAAGGCCTGGCAGCGCTGCCAGTATTTTACTGTCGCGGCAGCAGGTTTCCACCAGGTTTGGGTACGGTCAAAATGCGTGCCCCACTGCCCCATCGCTTCACCGGGCAGGTAACGTTCGTCCCAGGGCTGGTGCGTAAACCGGTGTATGATAATGCGGTTAACCCCAACACAAAAAGCCATATCGCCAATGGGTTTAAGCCAGGCGGGGTATTCGTCCCACTTACTGCTTGCAGGCTGCCCGGTAAAGGCTTCGGCCTGGATCAGGTTCCGGCCTGTTTTTCTTAGCGCGGCTAATGTTGGGTCAAGCTCATAGGGTGTATATACGCCATTATCAGTCCAAAACTCACACATGGTACGGCTTACCTGCGGCACCACATCATCCGGCCGCCACGAACCGCCATAAGGTTCGCTTACAAACCGCAAATTGGCCGCTTTTAATTTATCCGATATCACCTTAAAATAAACATCCTTAAAAAGATCCCTTACCGTATTATCAAAGTCATACCTGAATTTTAACGAATCGGCCCGGCTACCGATAGTGCGCCCTGCAAATGTTGCCAGATAAGGCGTAATGTCATAACCCCTGCGCGCCGAAAATTCCTCTTTCATCTTTGGCGTCCAGGTAACATCGTCAATCTCATAACTATCAAAAAAAACATCGGTCATAACCGTCCCGGTCAGGTCGCCGAGATGTTTTTTTATTTCACCAATCATATGATCCATCTGAAAACTCACCGCTACGGCACTCATTTTATCACATTCAAGGCCGGTAGCTTGTGGTTGCGCGGGCTGTATAAGCGCGCCGGTAGTGGTATGCCCAAAACGGTATATGATCCAGTTGCCTGCCGGGGCATCCCATTTAAGATTGCCGTTAGTATCTATTTTGGCTGTAAGATCTATGATGCTGTCTTTACTCACAATCCCCGTGGCGGGCATTGCCAATACAGCTATATCCTTGTAGTATTTATTTCGTGCATCAATAACCGGGTACTCCACCAGGCCGGTTTCCTGGTTATAAACCGGGAAACGCATATTTGAGCGCGGGCTTACGGTTGGTTTATCCAGTTTAACGTTTACATGAGTATCTCCCTTTACCTTTTTGCTGCTAAAGCACACTTCCTGCATAGATAGTTCGGGCGTTACCCATGGGCCGCCACTGGCCTCATAGCCCGGGCAATTATATATGCCGAGGGTCATATGCAGGCGTTTTGCCTCTTCGGTTGCAAAACGCACCAGTTTCCACCAGGGCTCTGTCCAGCCTACAATGTCAGGTGTTGGCGATTTTTTGATCACACCGCCCCAGGGCATAGTAACATCTGCCAGGGTCGACATGATCGCAGTGCTGAAACCCTCGGCTTTTAACGCTTCCAGGTCTTTTGTGATACCCTGCTGGCTTACATTCGATCCCATCCACATCCATAAAACACCGGGTTTGGCATCATCGGGTGGATTATTAAATACAAAAGCAGGGTCATTTTTTTGTTGCGGCAGATTTGGCTTTTTAGTTATTTGCGAACTGGCAATATTTGCAATGAGTACAAGAAAAAAAAGAGGAATAGCTTTAGTGTACCTGTATTGCATGATGAAAAGAATTATCGCAAGTTTATACTGCTAATATATTCTTTTGTGTTGGAAATTTGGTGATGAGGATAATATATTATAGTATCAATTTCTTTACCATGCTATATTAAAAGCATTACGGGTAAACAACTTATCCTGTTATTATTTGATGCCGGTGATTTCCATCATAAAGTTTTTACTCTGCATTTTCACCATTCCAAAACCCGGGGCAAACCAAATGGTAGTTTCGGAAGTGTTTGAAGGCATTTTTGGGGCAAATTTACCAAATTTGGCCCTTAGCTTGTCCATTGCACTCATAGCACTGTTAATAGTGTCGGCATGGGCGCCTTTAAACGCTGTTGAGGATGTAGTTTTATAGGTCATTTTATAGCAATCCCAGCTTCCGCCCGGGGTGGTAACATTTTCCTTCGCCACAATCATCCTGTCGGTAACCTGAACAGTGGTAACGGTGGTCATACCATTGTTCATATCCATTTCCATTTGTGTACTGGCATCTTTTAAATGATCGCCAACCTGCATCGATGATGGGTATTCCATATAGTCCTGGTTTATTACTTTAAAATTTACTTTGGTGTTTTGCTGGCCTGGTTGCTGCGATTGTTGAGGAGCATTGAAACTCATATCCATCATCATTACGCCACCGTTACATTTATAGGCAACATTTGACGAATTGATCAATTTTCCGCTTTTATCATAGGCCTCTGAAAGCACGTTAGCAGTAACTACTCCGTTTTCGTTAGTCACATCCGAAACCTTTGCAACTGATTTAAAGGTTACATCTCCTTTGTTATTGAAGCTTGTCATCTCAATCGTTTTGTTTTTCTGCATGTATATATATTGCGAACAATCCTGTGCTAACAGCCGGGTTGTTATTAAAAAACTGGCGAAGAGTACGACAAGTATTTTCATGGCTTTTGTTTATATAACAAATCTATTATAAACGCCAATCGGTGTCAATCCCCCAATTGGGGGATTATGGTGTATGTTTTATGAGAATGCCCGGTGCTATTATTCTATCAATCAGCTACTACAGATTTAATACAACATATAAAACTGCCATTAAGCAACGATGGCTTATTATAATAAAATGGCCCGCCGTTGGGTGCGCTCATAAAAGCGCCGCTGTAAATGGCAATGGCGTGCCCCGCAGCTGTATCCCACTCCATAGTAGGGCCATGCCGGTAATAAATTTGGGCAGTTCCTTCGGCTATCATACAAAATTTTAATGAACTGCCTGCTGATATCATTTTGGTAACGTTGTACTTAGCCAGTATTGCCTGCTCTTCTTCGGATGAATGCGTGCGGCTCGCTACGGCTGTCCACTCGTTAATTTCATGCAAGGCTGTAAGCCTTTTTGTTACCGAATCCGGGGTAATTTTCCAGCTCCCGACATTTATGCCACCGTAATACATCACATGGGTTACGGGTGCATAGATAATTCCTAAAACCGGTTTGTTTTTATGTATCAGTGCTATATTTACGGTAAACTCCCCATTACGTTTTATAAATTCTTTAGTCCCATCCAAAGGGTCGACACACCAGTAATATTCCCATAATTTACGCTCTTCATAAGGGATCTCTTTCCCCTCTTCTGATAGTAAGGGGATATCCGGTGTGAGTTCTGCTAATCTATCAGCAATGATCCTGTGAGAAATTGAATCTGCGATAGTAAGTGGTGATTGATCCTCTTTATAGGTAACCGATATACTTTCAGCAGTATCATTATAAACTTTTAGAATTCCGTTTCCCGCCTGCCTAGCAATATCCAGCAATAAATCAATCTCTATTATATGCTTATCATCCAATTCAAATACCATTTTATTAATTAATTACAGGTTCATTAATTTCCGTTGCCCAACCAATCCCAAAGTATTGCTTTTTTTCAATAATCGTGCGAGTTTATTTAATTGCAGGCATTGGGTGGTTTTATTAATATTTAATATTAATTTACATCTTTGAAAGATATGTCAGAGAAACCAGCAACCATAAAAGAGATTGCCAAAATATTAGGCATTTCAATTTCTACCGTTTCACGGGCTTTGCATGATCATGCTAGTATAGGGCTCACTACCAAAATAAGGGTTAAACAGCTTGCAAAAGAATTAAATTACGAGCCGAACCAAACGGCAATTTATTTTCAGAAAGGGAAATCGTATACCATAGGCGTGATACTGCCTGAACTTTCGGAAGCATTTTTTTCGGCTGCCATAAGTGGCATTGAAGATACCGCCAATAAAAGAAACTATACGGTATTGCTGGCACAATCGCACGATAGCGAAGAAAATGAAAGAAAGTTGGTTGCAAAGATGAAAAATCAGCGGGTTGACGGCTTATTGATCTCTATCACAAAAAATACTTCATCATACGATCATTTTGATATGCTTAAACAATCAAATATCCCTGTGGTGTTTTTTGACCGTATCCCAGCCTTAAAAAACAAACATAGCGTAGCCTGCAATATGGAAACCGGCACCTTTGAGGCAGTGAATTTTTTATTAAAAAAAGGGCACCGTACCATTGGGATGATCAATGGGCCATCAACACTTTTTGCTGCCAAAGAGCGGAAAGATGGTTATATAGATGCGCTGATAAAAAACAGGCTCAAGTTTGACCCATCAATGGTGGTAAATTGTGACCTTACCGAAGAAGGCACTATAAAGGCTATGAATGAATTGCTTAATCAAAAAAGAAAGCCTACGGCTGTTGTTACCTTTAATGATTATATAGCCCTTTTTGCCATAAGGTATGCCCGCTCATTAAACATTAAAATAAATGAGGAGCTAACTTTTGTAAGTTATGCGAATATGCCCCTTATAAATTATATGGATTATGTTCCTGTAGCGTCTGTTGAACAGTTCCCTTACCTGCAAGGGCAAAAAGCTACCGACATACTTATAGACCTGTTAAATAAGCCCCACAAAAAAGATGATGCGGAACAAGCTTATTATAATATAATTGTTGAATCGCAATTGGTGATAAATAATAAAACCTCCTGATATACCGGGGGTAAACCCTATTCAAATATTAATTTACCAAAATATTCAGGCTGATGGAAATTGGGCTTAGGGGTAGTTACGTTATTCCAGCAAAAAAAATGGGGTTCAGGCAATTCGTCGCCGCATTTATAAAAATTGGCCTGGCAAACTTTGTCTTTTAATGTTGTGATGGAGTGCCTGTAAAACAAGTTAAAAGGAATGGCCAGGGTTAATTCCCAGCTGAAGGGCAAATCATCATCCTGAACAGTATGATTGGCTGCTGAAATTTTTATATCCTTTATAAGCGATACATCCAGCAACTCCCGTTTACCCGGCGAACCATAGGCGGCATAAGGCGTGCCCAAACCATTAAATTCAAAATTGTAATAGGTATCGTCGTTATCAAACCCAATAAAAAACTCAACGCAGCTATCTTTATAAACAGGATCATTGGGCTTAGTATATTCAGCCCTGAAATACTTTTCCTTTACATTAAATTTCAGGTATATGGCATCATCGCCGTAGGCCATAACAAAACCCACCACGGGCTTATCACCTGGCAATGGCCAGGGCTCATAACCTAAGCTTACAGGGTTATAATTCAAAAAAATGCCGTTTAACTCCGTTATAGCATCATTAAAAACGGTATCGGGTAAAAAAGGTATTTTTAATTCATTCATGCCAATTGTCATATACGTGTTTGCAGCGAAATACTATTTTATTATCAACAACCAGCCTTTGGCCTTTTCAACAGGTATTTTTTCGTTTAAACCAAATGTTCTGCCGGTTTGGAACTTCTTAATATCCGGCGCCGTTATAGTTGCTTTTGCAGGGTCGATACCTAACTGTTTCCAGTCAATTTTTAATTGTATGGTGGTATCATTATCGGCCCAACTGGCAATGGAAACCAAAACCGCCCCGTTCTTTTTATAAACAGTAGCCAGTACTTTATCATTATCGGTTTTCACCGGGTTACTTTCCACCCAGTACCCTATCATCTTTGTGCCCTTCATGCCAAAGCTATCCCACACTTTCCATATCGGGCGCGGGTCGGCGCCATCGCTCCATGGTATGCGGTTAGTCATGCCGTATATCATCCCTCTCCAGGCATTACCACCACCTTGCAACATCTCGCCCATCAAACCAAAAGGTATGCCACTTACTTCCGTCAGGAAAAAATCAGGCGAGTTATGCTCATAATCAAAATATTCGCCAAACCATAGGCGGTTCAGGTACGGAAAATGCTCCATATATAAATTGGCGCTGTTATTAAAGCCATCGCTTTTATCGTATTGATTAGCCGAATGCAGATCAATGATCCCCGGATGCCCGTCCTTTGTAAGTACCCGTTTTACACGTTTCATGGTAGTGCGGTCAAAGGCTACATCATCCAGGTATATGCCATCAATACCTACATTTTGGGTTAGCCAGTTCATGCCTTCCACATAGTAATTATGCCAGCGGTTTTGCCCGCTGTTTATAATGGCTGCATCCTTTAATTCGGGCACAAACCAGGCTGCTATATAGTCATTACCTACATGCTCCTGTAGCCAGCTAAAGCCGCCGCCTTTACCGGGCGAATAAATTTCGTGGCCTAAGCTGCGCATGGCAAACGTTTCATAAGCATGATCCGATAGTTCGCGTATGGTATTATATATCTTCACTTTTAAACCGGCATCATGGGCCGAATCAATATAAGCCTGCATTTTCTTCCAGGCGATGAAAGGGTAATTGATGTAAGGATTGATCGCCGTTGCGTGGTGTATGTTTATGATGGTAGCGCCTGCTGCCTTAATGGTATCAATAGGTTTGTAGGCGTGATAAAACCTGTTGGCCCATTGAAAATCGGTATTAATGGTGTGAAACGGCGTGATGAGCAGGTTAAAATTATAATACAACACATCGCCTTTTTTCATGCTCTTTTCGCCGCTGTAGTTACTGGCCAATATGGCGTTGCCTTTTTTGGCAATTGAAATCCCGCCTTTGGTATCGTTACCCCATGAGGTTGGTAGCAGCAATGGTTTTTGCAAATAGAAATTTGTATTCAACGGCCTCACATATTTTTCATCGCGAAGCGAGTATTGCAGCCCGGCGTTTACGTTGCCTATCCATGCACCATCCTGGTTCTTGTGGGCCACATCCCATTTCCACTCAAAGTTTTCGGGGCGGTAGCCGCCTTTTTGGTTAAGGCCCATCATGTATTTGGCAACATCCTGCTTAAAAGGAATATGCATTTCAATATCTTTCAGGTCGACATCCTGCAAAGCCTGTACTTTTACCGTATAAGCTACAAATCCGTCAAACTCCAATGATGCGGTAACTTCCATTTGCAGGGTATCATTGCTGCTTATGGCCTTCCATTGAACCGTGCCCGGCTCGGTTTTGGTAAACTGCAGGCCTTTACTTTTCAGCACCATGTTTTTGCCATCAGGTTTTACAAAATGGAAATGAATTGCTTCGGTTAATATGTTGTTTGGCGTTTTTGAATACTCCGTCATTTCCGGGGTAAAAAACGTTTGTATCTGGGCCGGGAAACCATCTTTATTAACAACCACTTTTCTGCCTAATAAGCTAATGGTATTATCCTTTACAATAAGAGGTGTATAAGGCGCTATCACAGTATTTTCCTGCGCCATGGTGGAGTTAAGCCACCTTAACCTGGTCATTTTCCAGGGTTCGTTTACCCCGCCGTCTTTTAATACTGCATTATTAACTTTCAGGCTTAGCTTAATTTCTTTTACAGGCTTGCCGCCAATAGTAATAGTTGCTTTGCCGGTATAGGTTGCAGGAAATGCATCTTGTGGGACATCAATACCACACCATAAAGCCTGTATCTTTCCCTTGGGTACATCTACTGTTTTAGTAAATGATACGCCATCATACCCTACCCCATTGGTGTTGATACAAAACATATCAGCGGCACTGATAATTTTACCTGTGGCGGAAGTAAGATCTTTAAAAGTCACCTTTACATCGCTCAGATCTCGCAGGGCATATAAGCCTAATTGAAAAGCAAAGTTTTCGCCGCGCGATGCTTCGCCATCAAAATGGTTTTGAGGGCCACGCTCTATCCACCGTTGGGGCAGGTCATCCGTCATCCTGATAGAGTATATCCTGTCCTCAGGAAAAACCATGAAGGCATCCGACTTGTATTTATTAAGTAATTGATCGGTTTCATCCTTTGTAGCAATTACCTCCATCGGGTAAAAAGCATTAAAAGCATCAATAGATTGAAACTCCTTTACTTGTGATGACGGTATGTTGTTTGCTGACGCTAAGTTGCTAAGCCAATCAGCAGAAGCCGTATTTTCAGGTTTCAGATAAACACCTTTTGGATAGTTGGATCGACCTTCGTTTTTATAGGGCATATAATACACATAATAGGTGCCGCTGCCCGATGTGGGCTCAAAATATATTTCGCCCGTTTCGCGGTTGATATCACCTGTTTTTACATTGGTTATTTTTTGCAGCGTTTTTGCATCCTGTATAATTATCCGTTTGTTTTGTGGGTCAATATCCCTCCTTCGCCATGGGATGATGACTTTGGCAATTTTACCCGTACCATTAAAAGTTAAAACAACCCTGTGGTTTCCTAATGAATCAGGTGCCCAACAATTGGTGCAATTGGTGTAAGGGATTGTTTGCGAATAAACATTCATACCCGCTAAGAGCAAAATAAGGGCGAAAAACACTTTCTTCATGGCGATAGTTTAACCTGTATATATTTTTCCTTTGGTAAGGCTATTTAATGCTGTTTGTTAGTATGTTTTAAATAAGATATAAGCTGTGCGCTTGTATAAACCTGGTGCTGTAATTTGACATTGCTAATTCCATTGTACAGCTTTTATCAGTTTTCCAATATCATTTTATATTTAATTTTTGAATTTACTCACAAACGCGCCTTCATAAACTTAATAATTCAACGCAAACGTTTGTTAAATTTTCATATAACCTAAAATTCAATTTTTTTTATCGGTATTCATCAAAAAAACTTTCAAATCAACTTTCAAATATTACGTCGAAGTGCCATCCTGGATCATATATGTCGAATATTTGGTAAAAGGCGCTCTGAATGCAAACCCAAAAGGAACAGGAAATTAACACTGAAAAAAACGCTCAAACGTTTGCGCAACAGGTTTATGCATTCGTTTAGTATGTTTGATTAATAAAAGCCAATATATGCTTGATAACATACTCATTAACTTTGGATTAAACCCTTCAGAATACAAAATCAAACCTGTTGGTACAGGTTTAATAAACCATACTTTGAAGGTATCGGGCAATGGTGAAGATTATATTCTTCAAAAAATAAATACCAATGTTTTTAAATCACCTGGTATCATCGCTAACAACCTGGCATTGCTACAGGCGTATTTCAAAAAAACACACCCGGATTATTTTTTTGTTGGCCCCGTACCCACCATTTCGGGCAGTTATTTAGCAAACTCAAGCCCCGGCGAATACTATAGAATGTTTCCTTTTGTAAAAGGATCAAAAACTATTGATTTTATTAGCGATAAAAAAGAAGCATTTGAAGCTGCCAGGCAGTTCGGCAAGTTTACTTATTTACTTAAAGATTTTGATGTTAATACGTTGCAGTATACCTTAATTGATTTTCATAACCTGAATTTACGGTTTGAACAATTTAATACTGCCTATAAAAACGCTGAACTCACCCGGTTAAATGAGGCAGCTAATGAAATAAAAGAAGTACGTAATCATTATAATATTTTACAAAGCTATAACCTGTTAATTGCTGATAATTCAATCCCTATCAGGGTAATACACCACGATACCAAGATCAGCAATATATTATTTGACAATGAGCGCAATGGCTTATGTGTAATAGACCTGGACACGGTTATGCCCGGTTATTATTTGAGTGATGTTGGGGATATGATGAGAACTTACCTTTCGCCTGTAAATGAAGAAGAAGCCGATCTTTCGAAAATTACTATAAGGGAAGATATTTTTATTGCCATATGCAATGGGTATATGCTTGAAATGGGTAAAATATTAACAGAAACAGAAAAACAGAACTTTATATTTTCGGGCAAGTTTATGATCTATATGCAAGCCCTTAGGTTTTTGACTGACTTTTTGAATAATGACGTTTATTATGAGGCTAAATATCCCGGTCAAAATTTAATAAGGGCAAAAAATCAATTTGAGTTACTTAATAAATACACTAAGGCCGAAGATAAGCTTCAACAATTATTTGCAAAGGTACAGGATGATCTGTTGGTTGCTCCCCGCAATTATAATAATTAGCTGTTTATACACCTATTAATTACTTTTAATTAAAATACTTGTAATGCCTGCCTATTAGCGCGCGGTCTTTAGTTGAAAGTGAATCAAGCGGAACTGTGGCCGTGTTTGTTTTTGATTTATTTTTCCTAACAAGCTTCCTATCTGTGTCGTTTCCGCAAGCCCGGCAGCCTTAATATTATGTACGCCGGATATCGTTATTGTTTTAATATATGAAACCATACTAACGGATCGCGATAACCAACCCCGGATCGGATACATCTCCCGGAGAAGCACTATTTAACCCTACCTGTTTAATCAGGTCACCTGTTATTATTAAATCATTGCCTTTAATGGTTACCTTACTTGTTATGTCGGATGCTTTGTCGCCTGCTATATCCTGGGCCAATATGCGTTTGTTTTTGAGGGTAGCGTTAAAGTGAAGGGTAAGGATTTTATAATAACCAAATACACCTATGAATTTTGGAATAGCACCAACTTCCTGAAAAACATCAGCTAAAGGTGTAGTGTATCCTTCGGCATCAGAAAATCGACCTAAAGTTGCTATTGAAACGGCCCCATTAGGATTTTTAGATGCAATGACAAAAGGAACTTTACCAAGGGCTTTTACCTTTGCCAACGGAAGGCCACGACTTATTCTTGCAGGTGCCGACTGAGTAAGCGGGCTTGGAATATGCATATCCCAGGTTTCTCCTTTTCTTATGGTCATTTTATCGGTTAGCGAAGCGGTATCTATATTTACCGGTTCCGCGCCAAAAGAAAATGGTGGTGCTATGCGCTGCCACCTCACTGCCCTAATAACATCATCCATTCGTTTTTTTGTTTGTCGTGGTCCTGCATTAAAAATATCCGGATCACCTTGCGACCGCTTTCCAGTAACCGGGAACCTGAAGATCCCGTATGAACAGCCCAAAGCAGCCCCTACCGTCACCAGGTCTTCGCAGTTAATAATTGCTTTCGCTTTTTTGTCGCCGTTGGCAGTAGCTAATAAGCCGGCGATCCTGGCTAAACCTGTAATTTCACCTATCGGCTGGTCTATATCATATATACGGATCACATCTGTATGTTCCAGGAAATAAAGCCTGCTTGTACCATACCCGGTCATTAAACCGCCATTGCGCCCATTATTGAAAACAGATACACCAGGCCATCGTCCGTGTTCAATCACCAGCTGCGGATAATATATATCGCGCAAGCTATCATATTGGCATTTTTCATCGCCCCCGTCAATTTTCCAATAGCCTACTCCTGCGTTTTTTGCCCATATGAGTCGTTCTATAGCTTCCGGTAAAGGTTTGATATTCCGGGACCAGAACCCTAATTTCCCCCAGCCATATTTTGATATCAATTGCGCTAACTGAATTTGTCTTTCTGCAGGAGAACCATGTAATGAAGGAAATTTTTCAGGATCTATTTCCATGGCATCCTGTTCTTTGGTATTGTAACCTTCATCAAAAAGAAAGATGAGATCGCTATGTACTTTCTTATAAAAGTTTAACCAACCATCATTACCTGTGAGCAGTCTTTCGTTCATTAACCCGGCAGCGTTATTGTGCGAAATAACACTATCTAAATTAATAGGGTCCTTGCCCCAGCCATACAAATAATTTTGAGCTGCCCAGGTACAAAAATAATTGTATAAGCGCCCTGGCGGTTTAGCGGGGATCAAATCCTGGCCCTGTGCTTTTAAAAAGCATATCATTAACAAAGCATTAACGATGATTAGAGATCTTTTAGTTATCATATTTAAATCGATTTATCCAGTTTAATCTCATTTATGTGTACATAATCTAAATTTGAGCGAAATCTCACTTGCAAAACAGATAGCGTCCCATAAAGATTTACGACTTATTTAGCAGCTATTTAACTAAGTATTTGTAACGATTGGCTATTAATGCCCGGTCATGAGCTGAAAGGGAATCGAGCGGTTTGGGTTTATCCTGCGGGCGCGATTGTTTTTGATTGATATCGCCCAGCAAGCTCCACCTGCGGGTCATTTCCGCTGGTTCTTTCGCCGGCAGGTCATACCTTGTAAAATCGATAACTTTCTGCGGGCCATTATTTTTTAAGTCTTTTAGTAAGGCCAGGCGGAAATCTTTGTTCATAAACCAGCTGATCTGCTTATCTGCGTCCGATCCGCCTATGCCCGATCCTTTTTCCACAAAACGGTAATTGAAGGTGTTACTTTTATAATGCGCGCGCCAAAGCAGGCCAAATTCTCCCTGGGTGATCAATTTAGTATCTGGCCAGCGTTTTTTGATGGCAGCTAACCAGTTTTTTAGTGTAACCGGGGCGTAAGGCAGGGAAAGTTCCCAGCAATTGGTAACCCAGGCAAAGCCGTTAAGCTTGTAGCCTTCATCAAAATGAATGGCAGTGGTAAACATCATTTCCTCCAGTCCTTTATCATTTCCATAGCGGCCTATTGTTTCTATCGGGCCTACGCCCATACGGCTATTGAAGCCACCTTCGAAGCCCTTCCTGCGGCCGGCTAAAAAATCAACCGTCCAGCCGTCGAGGTTAACACAATCGATAAAATCGCTTTTACCTTGCGCCGGTTTACAAAAATGTTCGGTTGAGGAATAATAGGGATAACTAACGGACCCGTCCCCATCCTGGTTATCGATACTGAACTGGCTCCAAATGTTACCCTGGCATACATGGATCCCCTCCTCTTGTGCCAGGTATTGCTGGTTTGGTGCCGACAAAAAGCCTGCTACTATGCTCGACGGGCGGTAGCCATTACCTACCATTTCAGTAATGATCTTCAAGGCATCATGAATATCTTTATTTACCTGTTCTGTTGTGTTATAAGCGTTGGCAAAATAAGCACCCGGGATAAACGTAATATCATCGCCATACTTGTAATGATAGCCGACTACCAGCCTTCTTATTTCCTTATAATTAGCACTTGTGTCTTGCAGTGCCAACCAACTGAATGCCCATGTCATTTTTCCACCCGGAAATCCTTCCGCTACCGCGTTTCTGAAGGCAATGACTTTTGCAGGAGTATGTAGCACCCGTTCATCCTCACCAATACTCTTGTCTCTTGAAACCTCGATCTGGTTCACCCTGATGACGGTATTAAAGGTTAGGAAGCGGTGACCCATTAGCGTTGATACGCTGTTTGGTTTAATTTCCTGCCCTTGCGCATTAGAAAACGCAATTAATAGCAGGATGGCTAATTGAAATGTTAATCTAAATTTCATCTGATCTGTTGTAGTCACTACTTGTTTGCTTTTAATTAAATTAATGGTATCAGCATTACAAGGGTATTCGTGCAAACTAATTTACCTAATAAACAGGGGCAGCGAAAAAAGGCTGCCCCTATGTTAAAATAGAATTACCATCCGGGATTTTGCTGGAGTGTATGCCCGGCTGTTTGGTATAAATTTATCTCCTGCGTAGGGAGTGGTTGTAAATAATCTTTGGCAGGATCGAAGACCCTTCCCGATTCAGTGGTCATAAAGCCATTAGCATCGGCTTTAGCCTGGTAAAGAGGCGTACTGTACAAGGGATACGTTTGCCAGGTTGATCCTTTTATTTTTATGCCCATTACATTCTCAGGCATTTCTACTTCTGCGGTTTTCCAACGTCGAACATCATCATAGCGGAAGCCTTCCAATGCCAACTCTACCGTTCTTTCGCGGCGGATCTCTGTTTTCATATCCATATTGTGTGCAGCAAGGAAGGCATTGGTTAAATGCGGCATTCCCACCCTGTCGCGGATGACATTGATCGAAATGTTTAAATCACCATCGCTCAACGCGCCTGTGGATTCAAAGGTTGCTTCAGCATAGATCAGTAATACCTCGGCATAGCGTATCAGGTGCCTGTCAAAGTCAAACAAGCTTGCGTCACCCATTTCGCCTGAGTTATTGGCAATAGGATCTTCAGACATGTATTTGTACAAAATATAACCTGTGCTTGGACTTCTTTGCGGATTATCGGGATAATTGGCAATTGGTATAACCGGGTGAAATACGCGTACCGTTTTTTTACCGGGGATAATCATGGTCATCGTCATGCGCGGATCGCGGAATTTGTACTCGGATGTCATGGTAGCATAACCCTGGAACATTGTTCCTGTGCTGGTAATAGGAACGCCTGCTGTATCCAGGTACATATCTGCCAATTTTTTGGTTGGGTTATAACCTGTTCCATCACAGTCATAAGGATATTCCTGGCCAAGGATCCCCCTTGCATACCTGCGGTCAAGAATACACTCTTTTGAATCGTCACCTGCCTCAATAAAATTGTAACGGTAACTTTGCGCGCCGCTGCCGGTGTATAAAGCGTATACGCCGCTGTTCATCACCGTTTTTGCAGCGGCTATCGCCTGGCTAAAATAGGTACTACCGTCAGACTGGCCGCGGTATTTTTCCCAAGTGCCTTCATAAAGCGCGACACGGGCGAGCATTGATAAAGCTGCACCTTGGGTAATGCGGCCGATATCCGGGGTGGATAGGTCTGATTGCAATGGTAAATTAGCGGCTGCCGCATTCAAATCTTTTATGATAAAATCGGCAGTTTGTTGCTGGGTTGACCGTGGCGTGTATAACAAAGGATCATTTACAGCAAGCACCGTGGAAATTAACGGCACACCACCATATATTTCCATGATCTTCCAGTAATAATATGCCCTGAAAAACTGGGCCTCGGCAACATACCGCTTAATACCTGCATCGGTAGTTCCGGCACCATGCACCATGATATTATTTGCATCACGGATGTATTGATAACTATTGTTCCATATCACACCGTTATTATTACTGGTACCATTTTGCGATACGGTCAGTGTCCCGTTACTGATGGTATTAGGATTATTAAAAGCGATATCAGACCACGTATCGTCAAACCCAAAACGATCAAGCCCCTGGTATAAAGTGTTTGCAGCTGATTCAAAGTCACTGGCGGTTTTCCAGAAAACAACGTCAGTTATTTGATCCTGTGGTTCAACATTCAGTTGGTTTTTGCAACCTGTGACTAAAGCTGTTATAACCAGGGCCAACACTGCAAAACGATATCGCGCCTGATTAATCCTTTTATAAAAGGTTTTTTTAATTAATATATCTTTTTTCATTGTTTTAATCATTAAAATTTAACGTCAACGCCCATTGAATAAACCTTGTTAAACGGGTAGGTAAATGCACTCATGCTCCCGTCTTCCGGATCAAAGTTGCCGCCCAACGTACCTTTGGATATGGTAATTAAGTCAGACCCGCTTAAAAATATCCTGGCCGACTTCATTTTTATCTTTTGCACAAACGAGGTTGGCAAATTATAACCAAAGGTGATGGTTTTGAACCTCAGGTAAGCATCATTCTGCAAGGTAAGCGATGATGTGTGGTAATCGTAGTTCTCGATGTCATCATAACCTAAACTGGTCGGTATATATCTTGGATATTGCGCATTTGTATTTTGCGGTGTCCAGGTTTTGCCATAATAGTATTGCAATGAGTTATAATAAGCAGCATTAGGCAGGGCTATATCACCCCCATATTGCACCGTTCTTTTACCCACACCTTGTATGAATACGGCAAAATCAAAGTTTTTGTATTGCACCGTGATATTTGATGAATAAGTATAGCGCGGAATGGCATTGCCCAGGTAAACCATATCACCATTCTGGCCTTTTGCCGGGTTGCCATATTCGGTCAATGCGCCGTCGCCGTCTACGTCTTTAAACATGGCATCGCCTATCTGTATATCCTGCGGTACACCCGTTAATTTTTTGTAGGCAGTTAGCTGGGCCTGGTTTTGAATAATACCGGTATACACATACCCGAAATAGGAATCAATTGGATAACCCTGACGGGC